>JAEEGL015224539.1_pt1 | contig 69831 bp, 53 predicted proteins | sample 9134231 | NCBI WGS metagenome assembly JAEEGL01 (sample SAMN16246548, study PRJNA631951) | gut metagenome | biome: gut microbiome; feature: rumen; material: fiber-attached | host: Bos | place: Iran: Karaj | collected 2018-10
ACGACGAAGGCAACCTCTGCGTCGCCATCGAGAACAAGATGGAACACAAGGAAGAGGAGAAAAAGCACCACTATCTGCGCCGCGAGTTCTCCTACACCAACTACGAGCAGAACTACACCCTGCCCGAGGATGTTGACAAGGACCATATCGAGGCCAAAGTGGAGCACGGAATCCTCACCATCACCCTGCCGAGAGTGCAGAAAGAGGAGCCCAAACTCGCCCGCACCATCACCATCGGATAATCTTCAAATCCAGGGTTAATGATTTCACGCCGCATTCGCAAGAGTGCGGCGTTTTTTTTTGCCTAATCGCTTCGTGATTTTATTGATATTTATCATCTGAGGTGAACCTCTCTTTAGCACACTTTTTTCTTATTTTTGCGTCCTAAAACAAACGGATATGAAGTACTTGAAAAATCTTCTTCTAAACGAGAAATTCATCCTCAGCATAATATTGTTGAACGCTGTAGTCATCTATTTGCAAGTGAGTGGAATAACGCATCCGGTCATCACTATTTTGGATTTCTTCAGCACTATTGTATTCCTGCTTGAGATGATAGTCAAGCATAAAGAGTTAGGATGTAAAGGCTACTGGTCATCGGGGTGGAATCGCTTAGATGGTATTTTGGTCATTCTGTCGTTGCCATCGTTAGTGGAAATGTTCATCCCCACAGGTCTGATGGATTTGTCCATCCTGCTCGTTTTCAGAGTCATGCGAGTGCTGCGTTTCTTTCGGGTACTGCATTTCTTCCCCAACTTCGGTCAAATCATCAAAGGGTTCAAGCTGGCGCTGCGCGAATCGTACGCCATCCTGCTCGCTTTTTTCGTCATCATTGTCATTTTCGGGCTGATCAACTGCAGCATGTTCAAGGACATCGCTCCCGCCTATTTCGCCACCCCTTGGGATTCCATCTACTCCGTTTTCCGCATCTGCACCGTAGAGGGCTGGTATGACATTCCCGACACCATCGCAGCGGCCACTGCTCCGGCGATAGGCACCATTGTGCGTTTGTATTTCTGCCTGCTGCTAATCATGGGCGGCATCGTCGGGATGTCTTTTATAAACTCTATCTTCGTGGATGCCATGGTGGCCGACAACAACGACGATGTGAAAGCAAAACTCAATGAGATTGAAAAAAAGATCGACCTATTAATCAATGAAAAAAATGAAAAATAGCGTCGTCATCTTCCACGTCCTCTCCCGCGTGGCATCCGTCAGGAAGTCGCTGTGTATTGGCACCACCGACATCAAGAACCACTACGTGAAAGTCGGGGACGGCACGATGCCGTTCCTGGCGGCACTGGCGCAGTTAGTGCGGAAGGGCATGGAGGAGTGCCAATCCATGCAGCAGTTCGACGAGATGTGGATGGGACTGCATTGCGGAAAGCGTCTAAGACGGAAATTTTGCGGGGATCCGATAGTTTGATTGAAATTAATTCGTATTTTTGCCCGTATGAAAAAAAGAATTGTATTCCTGTTTGCCATCATTACATTCCTCGCGCCGGCGGGCCGGGCGCAAACCGTCTATCAGAAGGACAGATGGGGGGCGAAGCTCTACTATATGGAGGAGAACACCATCCGCCAGAAGGACCGTTGGGGCCTGCAGCTGCTATGGTACGATGCGGCGACGCAACAGGTGCGACAGAAAGACCGTTGGGGACAGCCGCTGCTTTACATGGACGGCCCGACGGTGCGGCAGAAGGACCGCTGGGGCGCTCCCCTGCTCTATTTCGACGGGCAGACCATCCGGCAGAAAGACCGCTGGGGCGCCGCACTTTACTACCTCGACGGCACCACACTGCGGCAAAAGGACCGCTGGGGCGCACCTGTCTATTACTTCGACTTCATCCCCGACCGCTGGCAGCTGGCGAGTGTGGTATTGATGTGAAGACAGAAACATCCGTGCCACTGAAATGCATGCAGCATATCGCATTCCCAAAAGACAAACAAGAACGGGGAAAAACCTTGATAAGCTATAAATTCCCGTAAAAATGCTATTTTTGCGCCAAGTTTTGTAAAAAACAATGGCACTTTCTTTTAAATTACTGCATCGAATCACCCCTTACAAGATTGCCTTTATTGACATTGAGGCTGACTCAAATGGCAAAAAGATACATGATTATGGCGCCTTGACAATTTCCGGCAAGGAGTTTCACCAATCCTCCCAACCCGATTTCATTGACTTTGTTAGCGGAGCAGAATACCTTTGTGGTCACAACATCATCCATCATGACCTAAAGATATTGTCAATAAACTCCCTAAACAAAAAGAAAAAAATCGACACCCTATATTTGTCGCCACTTCTTTTCCCAAAACGTCCTTATCACAAACTACTTAAGGACGATAAGTTACAATCAGAGGAGCTTAACAACCCACTGAATGATTGCAAAAAAGCAAGAGATCTTTTCAATGCCGAAATAAACGTCTATAACAACCTCCCTTTTGAACTCCAACAGATTTATATTCATTTACTCTATTCATCCAAGGAATTCAAAGACTTTTTCGATTATATAGAAAAAACTCCTGAAAAGATTGACATCAAAAATCTTATTCTCTCCTTTTTTGATGGAAGAATTTGCAAAAACGCCAGTCTTTCCACTTTCATCCAACGACATCCAATGGAACTGGCATACGCCTTAGCCCTTATCAACACTGATGACAACAAATCAGTAACTCCACCTTGGCTACTGCACAACTTCCCTACCATTGAATATATCATGCGGCAGCTTTGTAACGCTCCATGCCATGACTCAAGCTGTCAGTTTTGCAATGAAAAGCTCAACATTCACAAGGGATTGGAAGAGACTTTTGGTTATACAAAATTCCGGACATTTGACGGCGAACCAATGCAGGAGCGTGCCGTGCAAGCGGCCATTGACGGAGAATCGCTGCTAACGGTTTTCCCAACTGGCGGTGGAAAGTCGCTCACTTTCCAGCTTCCTGCCATTATGTCGGGCAGAGCGGTGCATGGTCTCACCATTGTCATTTCTCCTTTACAATCGTTGATGAAAGATCAGGTGGACAACCTGTCGGAAAAGGGCTTTACAGAAGCCGTCACCATCAACGGGCTTTTGGATCCCATTTCAAGGGCTGATGCTTTTGAGCGCGTGTCCGATGGCAGCGCCACTTTACTATATATCTCACCGGAAATGCTGCGCTCCAAAACCATTGAAAAGCTTCTTTTATCCCGTAACGTAGTTCGGTTTGTCATTGATGAAGCACACTGCTTTTCCTCTTGGGGACAGGATTTCCGTGTGGATTATCTCTTCATTGGGGATTTCATCAAGCAGCTACAAGTCAAAAAACATTTGACTGCCCCTATTCCGGTTTCCTGTTTCACTGCCACAGCCAAACAGAAGGTGATTTCTGACATTTGCGACTATTTCAAGCGGAAGCTGGATATTGACTTGCGATTATTCGCCTCTACTGCCGACCGCCAAAACCTGAAATATGCAGTAATCCATGCGGACACCGAAGACGAGAAATACAATTTTATGCGGAATCTTCTGATTGGCAATCCAAAACCCACTATCATCTATGTCGCGCGCACAAAAAAAACAATCGAATTAGCGCAAAAACTGACACGGGACGGATACTCGGCCCTTCCATTCAATGGTAAAATGGATGCAAACGACAAGGTACACAATCAGAATGCATTCATCAACAACGAAGCACAAATCATGGTGGCCACTTCCGCTTTCGGCATGGGTGTGGACAAGAAAGACGTGGGCATGGTAATCCACTACGACATATCCGATTCATTAGAAAACTATGTTCAAGAGGCAGGGCGTGCAGGACGTGACCCAGAGATGCAGGCCAAATGCTATGTGCTTTACAGCGACCATGATTTAGACAAGCATTTCATCCTTTTGAATCAGACAAAATTGAGCATCAGCGAAATACAGCAGGTTTGGAAAGCGATAAAAGACCTCACAAGACAGTTCAAGACCGTTCAATGCTCGGCTTTGGAGATTGCACGGCAAGCGGGATGGAACGACGATATTTCAGACATTGAAACGCGCGTGCGCACAGCCATTTCAGCCCTTGAACAAGCCGGATACATAACCCGAGGGAACAATGTGCCTCACGTCTTCGCTACCGGCATTACTGTGAAAAACATGGACGAGGCACGACAACGAATTGAAAACTCCAAACTCTTTGACAATAATGACCGCCAAAATGCCATACGGATAATCAAGTCTCTGATTTCCAACAAGAACACATCCAAATCAACCCAAGCTGATGGGGAGGATGCTGAATCTCGCGTGGACTATTTGGCCGATATTCTTGGTATGAGCAAAGCGTCTGTGATCAACGCGGTAAACCTTATGCGCCAAGATGGGATTCTGGCAGACACCCATGACATGTCCGCATACCTTCATACCACAGACAACGAACGTAAATCACAGAACACTGTCAACAAATTTGCGCGATTAGAGCTATATCTGACCAAAACATTCTCGGAAAGCGAAAAAGAAATCACCTATAAGACCTTAAACGAGCAAGCCAACGAGCAGGGCATCCACTCCACCGTAAAAGACATTCGCACGATTCTGAATTTTCTGGCGATGAAAACCCTCATTATCAAAAAGGAACACATCCGCGGGAACAGCGTGCAAGTGACCATAAAGCAAAACATCGAACAACTTCAAAAGAAACAAGGGATTCGCATTGAATTATGCCAATACATTATTAGTGAACTGTTCAAAATCAAACAACAGCAAATCCCATCCGCCTCCGACTGTCCCATTTCATTTTCATTGACGGAAATGCTAAAAAATTATTCGGCACAATCGCAACGGAATCTGCTTGCACAAACGCAAGTCGTACAAATGAAGGACATGGAGGATGCTTTACTCTATTTGTCCAAAATCGGGGCGTTAAAATTGGAAGGAGGTTTTTTGGTTATTTACAACGCCATGCAGATTCGTCGCATATCCGACATGAAATATCGCTACAAAGTTGAGGACTATCGGATGCTGGATGAGTTTTACAAACAGAAGATCAGACAAATTCACATCGTTGGTGAATATGCGAACCTGATGGTGCGGGATTATGATGCGGCATTGAAATACGTACGGGACTATTTCCAGATGGATCACAACAAATTCATCGCCACATATTTCAAAGGAGAGCGGGCTAAAGAGATTGAGAAAAACATCACCCCTGAGAAGTACCACCAACTTTTTGGGAAATTATCTGAAACACAGCGGAAAATCATCACGGATAAGACGTCCAAGTACATTGTAGTGGCTGCTGGTCCTGGAAGCGGAAAGACTCGCGTGTTGGTTCACAAACTAGCATCTCTATTATTATTGGAAGATGTAAAACACGAGCAACTTCTCATGCTGACCTTCTCTCGTGCTGCCGCCACTGAGTTCAAGCAACGTCTAATTGAACTCATCGGCAATACTGCCTATTTAGTGGAGATCAAGACATTTCACTCCTATAGTTTCGACCTGCTCGGTGAAAACGGATCATTGGAAGATTCAGATGATGTGGTGGCACGTGCCACCCAGATGATTGAAACCGGCCAAGTGGAATCCAGTCGAATAAGCAAGACCGTGTTAGTGATTGATGAAGCGCAGGATATGGATGCCCACGAGTATGCCTTTGTCAAGGCTTTAATGAAACAGAATGAAGAAATGCGTGTCATTGCCGTTGGCGACGACGACCAAAACATCTATAGTTTCCGCGGCTCCGATGCCAAATACATGCGGATGTTGATTGATGAATTTGGTGCTGTGAAATATGAACTGACGGAAAATTACCGTAGCAGACAAGCAATTGTCTCTTTTGCAGAAGCGTTCGTGAAAAGACTTCCTAATCGAATGAAAACTCACGATTGTATAGCAGTTAGCCAAGAATCCGGGAATGTGAGAATAACCGAATATCTCTGTGATAATCTACTTTTCCCAGTGTGCCGCGACATTAAAACCACCTATCAGGGAGAAAGAGCCTGTTTGCTCACCACCACTAACGATGAGGCTGCGCAAGCAGCAGGACTTCTGAACAAGATGGGCCTACGCGCACAATTAATCCAATCGGCTGACGGATTCCGTTTCTACAATATGATGGAAATACGCTATTTCCTGAAAAAAATCGGCGACAATACGACATCCCCTCTTATCAGTGATGAGTTATGGAATGATGCTAAACAAAAAACAATCCAAAAATACAAGGAGAGTTCCTGCTTGGAATATGTCCAAAACTTTTTCACCGCTTTTGAAAAGACCAACAAGTCCAAATATTACAGCGACCTCAACGAATTTTTATTTGAATCTAAGCTTGAAGACTTTTGTGGAGAAGGTGACGCTACCATCTTCGTTTCCACTATTCACAAGGCGAAAGGTCGGGAATTTGACACCGTTTATATGCTACTAAATCATCAAGAGATAGAAAAAACGGAGGAAATCCGAAAACTTTATGTAGGCCTAACCCGTGCAAAACAAAACCTTTTCATTCATTGCAATACACAGATTTTCAAATCATTAAAAAGAAATTCCACTAAATATCATTATGACATGGAACAATACCCCGAACCTGATAACATTGTATTGCAACTATCCATGCATGATGTGAACCTGAACTTTTTCAAGGATAAAAAAAATCTTGTTTTCCAACTTAAGGGTAGCACCGCACTCTATTATGATGACGGTTGTCTGCGTACCCCTTCCGGAGATAGAGTCGTATTATTATCCAAAGACAAACGTAAGGAGATCGAAAACTGGAACAAAAAAGGCTACCGTGTATCAGCTGCAAAAATCAGCAGCATACTGGCTTGGAAAGGCAAAGATGACAGTGAAGAGAGTGCTGTTATCCTTCCTGATTTGGTATTGCAGAAATTATCTTCTAACTAATCTGACTCTTTATACTTACAACTGCCAATCTATGGGTATTTTGCCCATCTGCTTCAGCAGTTCGTTGGTTTTGGAAAAATGCTTGCACCCGAAGAAACCACGGAAAGCCGATAGCGGCGACGGATGTGCGGCGGTGAGCACATAATGCTTGCTTGTGTCAATCAGGGCGCGCTTGTTGATGGCATAGTTACCCCATAAAAGGAACACCAAACCCTCCCTCTGCTCCGAAAGGCGCTGGATGGCGCAATCGGTGAAGGTCTCCCAGCCATGCCCCTGATGCGAACCTGCGGCGTGTTCGCGCACCGTGAGCGTGGCATTGAGCAGCAACACGCCCTGCTGCGTCCACTTCTGCAAGTTGCCGCTCCGTGGCGTAACAAAACCCACATCGTCACTCAACTCCTTGAATATGTTAATCAGCGACTTGGGAAAGGGCACCCCATCCTGCACGGAAAAGCACAACCCATGCGCCTGCCCCACCTCATGGTAAGGATCCTGCCCGATAATCACGACCTTCACCTGATCAAACGGTGTGCTGTTGAACGCATTGAAAATGCAACCACCCGGGGGAAACACCCGGTAATGCTGCTTCTCTTCTATTAAAAAGCGCTTCAACTCAGCAAAATAGGGAGCTTGAAACTGGTCCCACAACACTTGTTTCCAAGAATTTTCGATTTGAGGGGTTATCATTGGGATTGGGGTTTTGGGGGGTGAGAATTTAAAATTGCCATTAGCCATTGGCCGTTAGCCGTTGGTCTTTAGTCATTGGTTAATAGTTGTTTATTAAAAAATATATAAATCAAACAATATCATTAATTAACAATCGTTATTTAGAATATAATAAACAAAAGATAGAATGATGGATTTTAGGAAATATGGAGTATGGAATGACGCAATATCATTAGTAACAGACATCTATAATTATTTAAAAGGTTTTCCAACATACGAACGCTATGCTTTGTCAGATCAAATGAGGAGATCCGCAGTATCAATTGCAGCCAACATAGCAGAAGGGGATCGAGAACATCCAGCAGGGAATTTATCCATTTCTTAGAAATAAGCATTGGATCTGCATTTGAATTAGAAACACAAACAATCATAGCTTATAATTTGAAATATTTGGATGATACCCAATTAAAACAAATCTGTGCTAGATTATTGATTATAGAAAAAAGGCTTAACAAGTTAATTTCCACATTAAAAACCTAATAGCTAACGGCTAACAGCCGATCTCAGTGCTTAAAATGTCTCACTCCCGTGAACACCATCGCGATGCCCAACTCATTGCAGGCCTTGATGGAATCCTCATCGCGCACAGAGCCGCCGGGCTGGATGATAGCCGTAACGCCGTATTGGGCGGCCATCTTCACCACATCATCGAAGGGGAAGAACGCATCGGAGGCCAGGCAAAGTCCGGAAGTGATACCCTTGGCTTTGGCTTCCTCGAAGGCAATATGAGCGGCCCCTACCCTGTTCATCTGTCCTGCCCCAATGCCGGCAATCTTGCCATCCTTGGCCACCGTTATCGCATTGGAACGTACGTGCTTGCAGATCTTCATCGCCAAAAACAGGTCTTCGTATTCCTGCTCCGTCGGCTTTTTCTCGGTAACAACGTTCAGCGCATAATCCTCCGTGGACTTGTTGTCAATAGTCTGCTGCAACATGCCGCCGCGCACACTGATGAACATCTTATCATCGCTGTTTTCCGTGCTTGGGTCGAAGGTCATCAGACGGATATTCTTCTTGGTGGCAAGATGGTCAAAGGCCTCTTGGGTGAAGCTCGGGGCGAGGATGATTTCGAGGAAGACCGGCTTCATGGCTTCCGCCGTGGGCAGGTCGATTTCGCGATTGGAGGCCACGATGCCACCGAAGATGGACACCGGGTCCGCCTCGTATGCGCGCTGCCATGCCTCCAAGGCATTGGAGCCCAAGCCCACCCCACAGGGATTCTTGTGCTTCACAGCCACCATGGCCGGCTCTTTGAACTCTTTCAGAATCTGCAAGGTGGCATCTGCATCCTGTATATTATTGTACGACAATTCCTTGCCATGCAGCTGCTCGGCCCAAGCGATGGAATAGCCTTGCTTTTTCCCCGCATAGAAAGTGGCCTCCTGATGGGGATTCTCGCCATATCGCAGGCTCTGCTTGCGCGTAAAGGTCATCGTAAGGCTTTCCGGCTCGCACTCACCCGCCTGTTCTGTCAGGTAAGCGGAGATATAGCTGTCGTACGAAGCCGTGTGCCGGAAGACCTTGGCGGCCAGACGGCGGCGCGTCTCAAACGTGGTGTCGCCGTGCTCCTTGATTTCCGCCAACACCGCGTCGTAATCGCCGGCATCCACCACCACCGTGACGAATTTGTGGTTCTTGGCGGCACTGCGCAGCATGGTGGGACCGCCAATGTCGATATTCTCGATGGCATCTTCATATGTAACATCCGGCTTTTCAATGGTTTGCTTGAACGGATAAAGATTCACCACTATCATATCGATGGGTTCAATGCCGTTCTCGCGCATCTCCTGTTGGTGTTTCTCATTATCACGGATGGCTAACAAGCCGCCATGCACTTTCGGATGCAGGGTTTTCACACGCCCGTCCATAATCTCCGGAAATCCCGTGATCTCACTGATTCCAATGGTTTTAAGACCTGCTGCATCCAGGGCCTTTTTTGTTCCGCCGGTAGAGATGATCTCATAACCTGCTTCTATAAGTCCGGCGGCGAAAGGTACGATGCCGGTTTTGTCGCTTACGCTGATAATGGCTCTTTTCATATTGTTTTGTTGTTTATTGATAATCAAATTTTTACACTCCTCCATCAGCCACATGGGCGTGGAAGTGGCACCACAGATGCCCACCGACTGGTAGCCTGTCAAGTTCAGGGCGCCAATCTGGCCGGCATGGGAAACCATATAGCTGTTTGGATTGTTTTTTTTACAGATGTCGAACAGATAGAGACCGTTGGAGCTCTGTTCACCCGACACGAAGAGGACAGCGTCGTGCTGACGGGCGAAGGCGGCGATTTCATCCGTACGGTTGGCCACTTTCCGGCAAATCGTGTCAGCATAATGGAACATGTCGCCATGGCCGACGGCCTCGTAGCGTTCCTTGATCAGCCCAATTAGCTGATAATACGGCTCAAGGCCTTGTGTCGTCTGAGAATAGAGCATAGCCGGGCGCTGGTAATCGATTCGGTCAATCTCTTCTAACGAAGAAATCACGATTACGCGGTTGTCGGCCTGTCCCATCAGACCCACCACCTCGGCATGGCCTTTCTTCCCGAAAATAAGAATTTGTATATCCGCATTTTCAGGGTTTCGATAGAAGTCGGCGATGCGCTGTTGCAGTTTCAACACCACCGGACAAGTGGCATCTATGAGGGTGATGTTGTTTTCTTTAGCCGTCTGATAGGTTTGCGGCGGCTCGCCGTGGGCGCGTATCAGCACGGTAGTGTCGCGCAACTGGCGGAACTGCTCATAGCGAATGACCCGCAAGCCGAGGTTTGTGAGCCGTTTCACCTCCTCATTGTTATGCACAATATCGCCCAGACAATAGAGGGTGTCGTGCTCCGACAGGTATTTCTCCGCCGTTTGGATGGCGTGAATCACTCCGAAGCAGAATCCCGAATTGTGGTCGATGGTAACTTGCAAAGTATTCGGATGTTAAAGTATTTTCAAATGATGTTTTACCAGTTATCGGGGAACAGGGAATCCACAAACTCGGCACGGTTGAATACCTGCAGCTGGTCGATTTTCTCGCCCACACCGATATATTTGATGGGGATTTTGAACTGGTCGGAGATACCGATGACCACGCCGCCCTTGGCGGTACCGTCCAGTTTAGTGATGGCCAGTGCATTGACTTCCGTGGCGGCGCAAAACTGGCGGGCTTGTTCAAAAGCATTTTGACCTGTAGAGCCGTCGAGGACCAGCAGTACCTCATGCGGCCCTTCAGGCACCAGCTTGCGTATCACGTTCTTGATCTTGATGAGTTCGTTCATCAGGTTGGTCTTGTTGTGCAGACGGCCGGCCGTGTCAATGATGACCACATCGCTCTTTCGGGCGATGGCGGATGCAACGGTGTCGTAAGCCACCGCCGCCGGGTCGGCACCCATCTTCTGGGTGACAATGGGCACGTCAGCGCGTTTGGCCCACGCCTCCAACTGCTCGATGGCAGCGGCACGGAACGTGTCGGCGGCACCCAGCGTGACCGAGTAGCCCTTTTTCTTGAACTGGTAGGCTAACTTGCCAATGGTGGTGGTTTTGCCCACACCGTTCACGCCCACCACGAGAACCACATAAGGGGTTTCCAACTTCGGGATTACAAAATCGTTGGCCTTCTCGATATCGTTTTCCAACAACAGGCCTGCTATTTCCTCTTTCAGAATGGAATTAAGCTGCTCGGTACCAATGTACTTGTCACGCGAAACGCGACTCTCAATACGTTCAATGATGCGGAGTGTGGTCTCCACACCCACATCCGAGGTAACCAACACTTCCTCCAAACGGTCCAGCACATCGTCGTCCACCTTGGACTTCCCCACCACCGTTTTAGCGAGTTTTGCGAAAAAGCTCTCCTTGGATTTCTGGAGGCCTTCATCCAGTTCCTTTTTTTTCTCTTTTGAAAATATAGAAAAGAATCCCATGCGTGAAAAGTTTAGAAATAACGCCCGCCGAAGCGGGGAAAAATGCAGTTGCAAAGATAGCGAAAAAAACAATACGAGGATGTACCCTCCCCAAACGAAAAAAGGCTCCCCCGGGAGGGGGAACCTTTCTTCAACCATGAAAACAAAATATTACTTTTTAGCCAAAAAGTCTTTTACAGTGGAGGAGTCAACTACAGCCTCTTTAAAGGTGTAAGCTCCCGTCTTCGGTGAGCGTTCCATTCTCACGACGCGCGTATAGGTAACGCCACCTTCTCTTTTCAATGTTGCAACAACCTTCTTTGCCATCTCTCTTCGATTTTATTATTTAACTTCTTTGTGTAACGTCATTTTCTTCAGATACGGATTGTATTTCATCAATTCCAATCTGTCAGGCGTGTTCTTTCTGTTTTTCGTCGTGATATATCTTGACATGCCCGGAACCCCACTTGCCTTCTGTTCCGTACATTCCAGGATAACCTGTTGACGAGCTTCTTTTACTTTCTTTGCCATTTTTCTATCTCCTTTTTCTTTCGTTCTTTAACGGCGCAAAAATACACTTTTTTTTCAATATGTCAACTCTGTTTGTGTTTTTTTTTCGTTTTATATTTGATTTAATATTATATTCTTGACAATCAGTATAATAGAAATTAATCCTCTGAGGTTAAAAGCGTCCAAAGGCGGTCCTTAAGCTCTGTGAGATGCAGATTTGTCAAGGATGAAATGTTCATAACGGGAATATTTTTCGGAAGATTTGTCAAAATCCGTTCCACCTCCTCGGGGGTGGTGAGGTCACATTTGGTGAGAGCGACAAGGTACCGTTTGTCAAGCAACTCATCATTATAAGCCTCCAGTTCATGGCGGAGGATGTTCCACTCGCGCACAATCTCATCCGCCGTGCGAAGTCCCTCCTCCGAGACTACGGGGATCATATAAAGCAGCACCGAGTTGCGCTCGATATGGCGCAAAAAACGCAGACCAATGCCCTTGCCTTCAGAGGCACCTTCGATAATGCCAGGAATATCGGCGATGACGAACGACTGGAAGTCACGGTAAGCCACCATACCGAGATTGGGCGTTAGCGTGGTGAAGGGATAGTTGGCGATTTTAGGTTTCGCATTTGACAATTGGCTGATCAGGGTGGACTTGCCGGCATTCGGGAAACCCACGAGGCCCACATCCGCCAACACTTTGAGTTCCAAGCTTATCCAACCTTCCACGCCTTCCTCACCCGGCTGTGCGAAACGTGGTGTCTGCATGGTGGGACTTTTGAAATGCACATTGCCGAGGCCGCCCCGTCCGCCTTTCATCACCACCAGTTCCTCGCCATCTTCCAGCACCTCCCCGACAAACTCGTCAGTGTCAACCATACGCACCACCGTGCCGAGGGGCACCTCAATGTACGCATTCTCACCATTCTTGCCAAAGCATTTGTTCTTCTGCCCATTTCCACCGTTCTCTGCAAAGATGTGCTTGGTGTAGCGCAGATGCAGCAGCGTCCACAGGTTGCGGTTGGCCTTCAGGATGACGCTGCCACCCTTGCCACCATCGCCACCGTCAGGACCGGCCTTCGGGTTACGTGCCGTATGCGCCAGGTGCGCCGATCCCGACCCACCATTGCCCGAACGGCAGAAAATCTTCACATAATCGATAAATTGTTCTTCACCCATTTCCTTATTGTTTTTACCGGCGCAAAAATACGAATAAATTCGATTAATCCTAATGCAAAACAGCAGCCAGCACATCCACCGACTCGATGGTCCTGATCTGCTCGTTATGTATTATATAATATTGTATAAGATACCGGAGCAAACTGTTCCGCAAGGTGCGATCCGCCCGCACCATCCCGTCATCACATATCAGCTGCGACAGGTAGCGACTTTCATCCTCCGGAAGATCATTGCGTTCATCCACATAATAGGACTGGAAACGGCCTTCTGCCAAGGAAAAATGGCATTCCTTTTCCGAATAATTGTTTTCCGGGAAAAAACCCAGCACCACACTCAACCGGATCATAAAGCGCAACGGCCGGTCAGGAAAGAGTTCCCCCGCCCCGGCCACATCCGTTATCTCCTGCTCCAGAAAATGGAACAGCACAACATCCTCCCCTGCTTCAGGCAGTAGTTTATACAACAACTCATTGTAAAACATCAAGATGGAACTGCGCACTGGATCAAAGGACAGGTCCGAGGGCGTTTGCTGAAGAGACATCTCGCGAATGTATTTCAAATTATGGCGCGGATTGTCGTCGAACGTGAGATTCACCAATGCCAAGGAGGAGAAAAACGCAGGACGCAACTTGCCCTTTTTCCCGAAAACCCCTTTCACGATGAACGACTGCGTACCCCGCGCCTCCGTATAGATTTTCACCACCAATGAGGTGTCGGAATATTTCGTCGAATGTAGGATTATGCCCTTGGTGTTAATCAGCATAACACGCTCTTTTCTAATGTACAAACAGGATTTTGGAGACAATCTTCTCCTTGCCGTTCTCGTCGGAGGCCATCACATAATAGACTCCCGTGGCCGGACGTCTGCCAAAATGGTCCAAGCAATTCCATACCAGCTCGCCACCGTTGCTATAGCCCTGCCACACCAATCGTCCAGCAGAGTCTGTTATCTTACACAACGAATTGCTCTTCAAACCTTTCACTGCCACCGGACCAGTATAGCCGTGCCGTACCGGATTGGGGAAAACCATCAAATCGCTGTAATCTTCTGAGCCATGCGTGGCCGCTCCACGGTAGCTGACCAGTCCTTTGGTGCTTCCGAAGAAGACTTCCCCACTCAGGGGATCAATGCCGATAGAGGAAATCTGGTTGGAAAACAGCGGATGGTCTTCTGCGGTGAAATGAAGCAGCTCCTCCGTACCGTCTTCGCTGATCAGGAAAACACCTCCCTTGCTCGTGCCCACCCACTTGCGGTTCGCGCCATCCACCGCAATGGCAGTAACCTCCTCAAACTCGAATAGTACAGACGTGTATCCATCCTGCTCCAAAAGGATGTTTTTGGGATAGACATTGCCATCGAAAACCTTATCAGGATAATAGATCACCTTGATGCCCTTGTCAGTGCCAATCCAAATCTCCCCATCCAAGTCCTCTGCCACACAAAAAACGTTAGTGGAGTTGACTTCGGAGGCGGCATTCATATTGATACGCACGAACTTATCGTCCCCAGGGTTATCGTAGGTTCCGCTTTCCGTGAAAGCCACCAGATGATAACGGTTTACATTGTCGTCGCGGGGGAAGTTCACCCATTTGTACCCACGGGAATCAATCAGCAGGTTTTCAGCCACCACACCAGCGGGGGAAGCCGTCAGCACCCCTTGGGTGATGTTGTACTCGTGCCACGTGCCGTCGGGCTCCATCATCTTCAACATATTGTCACACTGGCTGTTTGTCATCCAGATATTGCCATGATTGTCGTATGCCAGCCCCGACACGAACACCCAACCGTTTGCGGTGGAGTCGAGGATGCTGTTTTGCGGGGTGTAATGCTCCACGACTTCATGATTCACACAACGGAAGAGGCCGTTGCCCCACGATGCCACATAACATTCCGATTCGTTATTGGGATTGATGACCACATTCGTAAGGTCGAAGGTGGTGTGCAACGGATCATAATCGCGGAAATTCACAGCATAGTCCCAATTCTGGTTGACGAACCAGCTAACAGACGGGTACTGGAACCCCTGAGTGTACGCCGGTCCCTTGCGCGAGCCAGGCACCACCGCCACCACACCCTTCTCACAACTGATGCCTTCCACGCTACCCGCATATGGGCCACTCTCCGTGAAGATTTTGTAACTCTCATCTTCCATCTGGATGCGGACAAGCCCATACCGGTTATCAGCCACCCAGATGTATTTGCCTCGCAAAAACGATTCCTGATTGTCGGGATATGCGTAAGACTGATACCAGTGATACGTTTTCTCCAGACTCAAGTTATCATCCAGCATGTCAATATGATCCCAGTTGCCGATCAGCAAATGGCCGTTTGCAGCCGTAAGCGAACGCAGGTCATACGACACATAGTCAGTGGCGGTCCAGCGTGTCCCTTCCTGCACAAAAAGTGTGTCAGGAACAGGATTGTCGGATGTGGGGTTGTTTGTATTCTTATTGGCGAAGAGCTTTCCGCCGAAGAAAACTATGTGGTCGTATTCTGTATCTCCAGCCGCCTCATCCTGAACCCATTCCATGAAATTGGCCGGATTGGGATGATCGGCACGAATGTGGAACAAGCCGCCGGAAGTGCTGATATAGAACTCATTGTCCGTTTTCGCAAAGTCCGTCACGCCATACTGCCGACCGTCCCGTTTGGTGAACCATGTATCCAGCACCAACAAGTCGTTCAAATCAAGCAGCACCACTCCGAAGGGATAACAGATGTAGGCCACATCTCCCGTCACGCGTATGTGAGAAGGCTGCTTGGATCCACTGAGGGTTTTATTCTTGATGTCACTTACATTATACAATACATCCTCCTTGATCAAATCCAGATTTCCATTCCGATAGCAGACGAGCAGGCATTTATGGGGTTCGTCGTAATAGATTTTGATGATGTCAATGTCAGACAGGCCGTCCACCTTGGTCCATGACTGCAGGTCTGGTTTCTTGTCGTCCATCGTGGACAAATCCAGCAGCATCATGCCGTTGGTGGTGGCAGCATACGCATAATCCGGGGCCACCGCAACGGAATGAAAGGCATGCATCGGGATATGGCTGCGGAACCGCCCGACCGAAATCTGGCCGAACGAAGACAGCAGCAAGCCCGAACAAATGAGTATAAAGAGCAGTTTCTTCATGACATATAGGGATTTGAGGTGGCTTGTTTCAATTTTCTGGCTGGCAGGAACGAGGTAAGCAAACTCACAATCAAGATTGTAAGCAGCACAAGAAGGAGATCCGCGACACGGATATGCACAGGATAATAGGGGATGATGTAGCCGGTGCTGCCGTCACCGATTTTCACCACATGGAAAAACTGCTGTATCAGGCAGATCACCACGCCAAGCAGAACCCCAAGCAATCCACCCACGAACGAGACAGCCACGCCCTCATACAGAAACACGCGCCGGATCAACGATTCGCCGGCACCCAGATGACGCAGCACCGCCATATCGTCCTTCTTCTCCAACATCAGCATACCTAACGAGCCGATGATATTGAAGGCGGCCACCAACAGAATGAATGCAAGAATGATATAAATGATGAGCTTTTCCGACTGCATTGTTTTGAAAAGAGACGCCTCCTGCTGGTATTTGTTTTGGACTTTGAAACGACGACCCACCATTTCCTCCACCTTTTTCTGACATTTTGCATAATGGGCTGACGGGCGGAGCTTGACTTCCACGGAGGTAACCTCGCCTTCATAGTGCATCAGGTCGCGCGCAAAGGATATCGGGCAGAAGATGACATCATTGTCATAGTTCGTGTTCGACATAAACACACCCGTGGGGAACAGATAGCGCGTGTTGAAGGCATCCGTCGCCTGCGCCAAGTTCTTTTTCGTCCTTTTGGGATAATAGGTCTTCATCAGCTCGTAGTTGAGCAGGTTGATCTGGAGCTTGCCGGCAGCGACGGCACCCGTAACCACACAGGGCTGTTCACCCTGCCACAAGGCGAATTTGCCGTCTATGAGAATCTCGTCCAACCGGTTTCTGGAAACATAATCATCCCCTACCCCTTTGATGGTAAGGAGTTCTTGTCGGTCGTTATAGGTAATGAGGGCCATATCGCTGACCACCTCATCCACGGCCTCCACTTCCGGCATCCGGCGCAGGGCGTCCATCGGAAACGAGTCCACGGGGAAGGACTTGCCCTCCACCAAGGTGATTTTGAAATCCGGGTTAAACGAGTTGAACCATCCGCCGATCATCTCCTCCATGCCGTTGAACACCGACAGCACCACGACGAGCGCCGCGCTACTGACCATGATACCGAGCATGGAAACAATGGAAATGACGTTGATGATATTATGTTTCTTTTTCGAGAAAACATAACGCAACGCGATGAAGCCGGCCGTTTTCTGTTTTGATAATTCCAACTCTATTTTTTCAAAAGACGGTCAATATGCTCCATATAATCGAGCGTGTCATCAATGAAAAATTCCAGATGGGGGACCACGCGCAGCTGGTTTCTGATCTGCTGGCCAAGGCGGAAGCGGATATCCTTCGTATTCTCACGGATGGCCTTGATCACCACATCTTTGTCCGGAGCCATATAGATACTCAGGTACGCCCTCGCAATGGAGAGGTCGGAGGTGATGGTGGTTTTCGTCACCGTTATCATACAGTTGTACAGGCTCTTGCTGTCTTGCAAGAATATATTGGCCAGTTCCTTTTGGAGCAGGGCTGCTATTTTCTGTTGTCTTGTCGAGTTCATTCTTACGTGTTTAAAGGCTCACTATTTGATCAGGTTGCCGAGAATATCGCGGGTGATTTCCCGGGTGATGGTCCGGGTGGCCGCCGAGGTCGTGTTCTTCACCACCCTGCCGGCTGTGGATGACGTCTTTTTGGTTTTCTTTCCGGTCACCTTATCGCTGACCGCCGTGCCCACGATGGTGCCCAAGGTGGCTGTCAGGGCCGTGATAACGGCTTTCAGGACTTTAGAGAGAATACCCTTTTTCTTGGAATTACCGGCAGTTTCTTTCTCCGATGTCTTGGGCAGATTGCCCTCCGAATCCTGCGCCTGCGGCAAGTTTGATTGTTCCTCCATCATCAGCATCTCGTACGCACTCTCACTGTCCACCATCGTATCGTATTTTCCATAAATCCGGCTCATACGGATGTTCATCTGCCGTTGTTCTGCTGTGATGGCCCCGATCTGGGACAATGGGAAGAGAATCTTGGCTCGTTGCACAATGCCGGGAGCGCCCTTCCCGTCTAAGAAGCTGACCAATGCCTCTCCAGTCTCCAAAGTGGAAATGGCCTCCTCCGTCTTGAACTCCGGATTAGTACGAAACGTGTCAGCGGCCACGCGCACAGCTTTCTGATCCTTGGGCGTGTAGGCCCGCAGGGCATGTTGCACACGATTGCCCAACTGACCGAGGATGTTCTCCGGCACATCATTAGGATACTGACTGATGAAATATACCCCTACCCCCTTGCTACGGATCAGACGGATAACCTGCTCAATCTTGTCTGTGAGAGCTTTGGAGGTGTCCTCGAACAGCGTGTGTGCCTCATCGAAGAAGAAGACCAGCTTGGGAAGATCCTGGTCGCCCACCTCAGGCAACGTCGAATAAAGCTCGGAGAGGAGCCACAGCAGGAAGGTGCTGTAGAGTTTAGGCTGCATCATGAGCTTGTCAGCCGCCAAAACGCTCATCACCCCACGTCCATTCTCGGTCTGGAGCAGGTCGTGGATGTCAAAAGAGGGCTCGCCAAAAAACTTGTCGGCACCCTGGTTCTCCAGTTGCAGCAGGGACCGCTGGATAGCGCCGACCGTGGCTGTGGATATATTCCCGTAGCGGGTGGTGTACTCCTTGGCGTGTTTGGAGACGTAGTCGAGCATGGAGCGCAGATCCTTCAAATCCAGAATCAGCAGACCGCGGTCATCGGCGATGCGGAAGACAATGTTGAGCACGCCGTCCTGCGTCTCGTTGAGGCCGAGGATGCGCGACAACAGCTGAGGGCCCATCTGGGAGACCGTGGCACGTATCGGATGCCCCTGTTCGCCATACACATCATAGAATCGCACGGGACAGGGTTGGAACTGGGGCGACTCGATGCCGAATTCCGGCATCCGCTTCTCGATGAAACTGCTGAGGGCACCGGCCTGGCTGATGCCGGACAGGTCGCCTTTCATATCGGCCATGAAGCAGGGTACGCCCGCCTGGCTGAACGTCTCGGCCATCACCTGCAAGGTGACAGTCTTGCCCGTTCCGGTGGCACCTGCAATGAGTCCATGCCGATTGGCCATTTTACCTTGTATGGAGAGTGCGCCTTCCGCGCAATGGGCGATATAGAGCCCGCGTTCGTTGTCGTACATGTTTTCTCGTTTTTCTCCGGCAGACAAATCACCGATTCCCCGCCTGTCCGGACGACGGGAAATCGTTTTATTATTACCGTGCAAAGATAATCATTTTTCAGACATCCTCGCACTAAAAATCCAACCGCATCCAATGCGGGGCCATGCTCACATCCATTTTTGTCCGATGTCCCAATGATAGGCTGTTTTCACCTCATGACAGGTATCCTTCAAATTGAATTCCTCTTCAACAAGGGCCACCGCCTGCGGATATTGTTCAATCCACTGTCCCACTGCAATGGTATAAACATCCGTTTCCGGATCATAAAAGATTCGGCCTCGGGGGGTCATTTCGTATGCACCACGATAAGGGCCCACCCCATTATGTTTGAATTTCTGACGGTTATATTCCTTTTTCCAGACATCCTCGTGCATTTCCGAACAGGAAACACATCCGAATTCTGATCGGGCGTTGGGTTTCACATAATCAGACACCAGATGAGAACGCACACCAAAAAGTTCATTTTTTTGAGGATCGTACCAGAAAATCCCCACCTTGGGTTCACCATCTTTGCCCCTATTGGATTCCATCAATCGCATGGCCTCCTTCAATTCCTCTTCCGTGAAATTTTTCACATCCACATTATATGCAGCTGGTGGCTCGTTCACCTGAGGTTCCTCTTTCACGCCAGGCAATATTTCCTCCAGTGCCTTTTTCACCGCCAAGGCCACTATCCGTTGGAGTTCCTCTTCTGAAATATACATGATTCGTTTTTCCATTTAGAACATTAGAACAAAAGCATTTCAATCCAACATACTGTAACAAAACTCTCCACCTCAATCTATTATTCTTACACGAGCGTCCGGATCAGCTGTTCCTCATTGCCAGGCAGGAGGTAAATGGGCGGTATTTCTATCATGGTGAAGGCACCGAGACGTTGTTCCTCGCGCATACGCATGGCGGCACGCGCACACGACACGAGCACCTGTCCCGTGAGGGCCGGGTTGTTGATTTCCATGTTGAACTCGAAGCGCTGGTTGTGGGTATCGCCGCTCACACCGGAGCGCACCAGATTGACCCCATGGGCCACATTGTTCAGCTCGTCGATGGAGGACACCGGCACCACATGGGTCTCGTCATGGGCGAAATAGTCGTCCTGCAACAGCAGTTTCTCCACGGTGGCAAAGTCGGCACCCTCTTCCAATTCCACATAGACCATGCGGCGATGGATGCCCGTGCCGAGCGGGATAGTCATGGAGAGCGCGTTCTTCACACCGGGAATGGCTTTGGCTGCGACCGTGTGACCCATACTGCGTCCCGGGCCGAAGTTGGTGTAGGTGATGCCTTTGGGGGCGAGGGCCAGCAGCAGCGCACGCACCACCGAATCAGAGCCGGGGTCCCAGCCAGCGGCGATGACGCTTACCGCACGATGTTCCTTGGCGACGGGGGTGAGACGCTTGCGCAGGTCGAAAATCTGCCCGTGGATGTCGAAGCTGTCCACGGTGGAAATCCCGCGGGCCAGCAGCTTCTCCGCGAAATCCGGCACCTCACGCGTGGGCGTGCACAGCGCCACCACATCCGCGTCGATGGTGTCCAGATTGTCGTTATGATGGTAAATGCCGGCCAACAGCATGTCGTCGGCAGCCAGCACGGCCTGTTCCACGGCCTTGCCTATGTTTCCATATCCTAAAATGGCGATTCGTGTTTGCATTTTATTGTATTTTAATAAGTTATAAAAAAATTATCCAAATAAAGACACTCGTGTTCTAAGTTTCATAAACGGTTTTTCCACCATCATATACAGCAAATAGGATAAAACGAGGACTATCATCCAATAGACCACGTAACCCCAAGCGCCCCATTGATGGAACAACTCATTGAAGTTTGCCAATATAAGCTGCATCACCACCAGATTCACCATATACATTGCAAACGAGAGCACGCTTATATGCGAGACAAAACCGCCCCATGCCGTGCGGGCCTTGGATTTGCACGACATAAACGGAAGCAGCATCGCAAATGACACCGTTTGAAACGTACAGCTGAACACATTCTTGAAAATGGTGCCCGGTTTTTGCGTTATCAAGACAAGCATCACCAACAAGGCCAAACCCACCAGCAAGCTTTTCAAAGCGTGACGCCGCCACACATCAGGCGCGTACATCTGCACCCATGCGGCCAACACACCGATATAGACGGCATCACAACGCGAGGCCACCGTCCTCCGAATCCAGACATCCCACCCAAACAAATCCGTAGCGTGGCCAGAAACCAAGATTCGGAACAGGATAGATACGGAAATGAATCCAGCACAGATGACAGGAACCAGACGGCGCGAGCCGAAGTGTCCGGAGAAAAGCGTCATGAGCAGCGGGAAAAACATATAAAACCACCATTGTATCGGCAAACACCAAGACTCCCAATAGAAATCGCAGAATGGAGTGAACAGGTTTTGCGTAAAAGTGGCAAATTGCCAAACGGGCGAGGATTCGGTGTTTCCTGGCACCAACTGATTATGCACCAATATCAGATACACAATCAGAATCAAGTAATAACAGGGCAGAATGCGCAAGGCCGAGCGCACATAAAACCGCAACGTCTTCCAAATATCCACACCCGTGTTTTTTTCCGCATAAGAAAGAAACGATCCGCCGATAAGGAAGCCCGTCAACACAAAAAAGATATCCACCGCATCCGGAAGAGGTATTTTTGTCAGAAACGAGAGACGGGTATCCAACAAAAGAGAAGCGCCATGTCCATGCACCACAAGGAATATGGCCACAGCTCGGAGGAAATCAAGCCCGAAAATCCGTTTATGATCCGTTTCAATACCCAGCATAATATAAAAGGCGCAAAAATAAGAAAAAAAACGCTACCTTTGCATCTTCAAAAATGATTCTGATGATGCTCTATAATTTTGACGAGATCGTTCCCCGGCGCGGCACCAGCTGCGTGAAACACGACATGCTGAACGAGGTGTTCGGCACCGATGACGTGCTGCCCATGTGGGTGGCCGACATGGACTTCAAGACCCCGGACTTCATCGTGGAGGCCGTACGCAAACGATGCGACCACGAAGTGTTCGGCTACACATTTGCCCCAGAGACTTACAAGATGGCTGTGCTCAACTGGATGCGGGAGCATTATCATATCGAGACCCGGTGGAAAAACATCCACTTCATCCCCGGCATCGTGCAAGGCATCGCCTTCGTGCTGCAAGCCTTCACCAACCCCGGCGACAAGGTGCTGATCACCACGCCCGTGTATCCGCCTTTCATCAACGTGCCGCACCGCAGCGGACGCGTGTTCGTGAGCAGTCCGCTGAAAACCGTTAACGGACGTTTTGCCCTGGATTACAACGATTTGGAAGAAAAGGCCAAAGGGTGCAAGGTGATGATTCTCGCCAACCCACATAACCCCGGCGGCACCGTGTGGACCAAAGATGAATTGCAGAAAATTGCCGAAATCTGCTACCGGCAGAATGTGCTCGTCATTGCGGACGAAATCCACGCCGACCTCACGCTGCCCGGTTTTACACACACCTCTTTCACCACGGTGTCGGAAGAGGCGCTGCACAACTCCATCACCTTCATCGCGCCCAGCAAGACCTTCAACATGGCAGGATTGGCCTCCTCCGTATGCTATGTGCCGGATGCCGACATCAAGAAGCAGTTCTTCGGCTTTTTGGATGCCAACGAGCTCTCCTTAGGCACACTGTTCGCCTACGTGGCTGCCGAGGCCGCCTTCGCACACGGCGACCCATGGCGCCTGCAACTGCTTGACTACTTAGTCGGGAACATTGACTTCACCGAACAATATCTACAACAAAACATGCCCGAAATCAAAATGATGCGTCCTGAGGCCTCCTTCTTACTCTGGCTCGACTTCCGAGCATGGAACATTCCGCACAAAGAGCTGGTGGACAAACTCATCCATGAAGCCAAAGTGGGATTGAACAGCGGCCTGGACTACGGTCCTGACGGCGACGGCTTCATGCGCATGAACATTGGCACCCCGCGCGCCAACGTGCAGGAAGCGTTGGAACGGATACGAAACCTTAAAGGTGAATGTTAGCTATTCGGCGTAGAAGTTAAGAGACTATGAACGTTATTATTTACATTCTTTCCAACTTTAAAACCACTAATTTTTAATTATTAATTGTTCATTATTAATTGTAAATCATGGCAGACGACAAGAAAATAATATTCTCGATGGTGAACGTCAGCAAGACGATTCCACCGCAACGACAAATCCTCAAGAACATCTACCTTTCCTTCTTCTACGGAGCGAAAATCGGCGTCCTGGGCCTCAATGGCGCGGGAAAATCCACGCTGCTGAAGATCATCGCCGGCCTCGACAAGTCCTATCAGGGCGAGGTGGTCTTCGCGCCCGGCTATTCCATCGGCTATCTGCCGCAGGAACCGCAACTCGACGACAACCTTACCGTAAAGGAGGTGGTGCAACAGGGCGTGCAGAAGATTGTGGATGTTTTAAAAGAATATGAAGAGGTGAACATGAAATTCGCCGAACCAATGAGCGACGACGAGATGAACAAGCTCATCGAGCGGCAGGGCGAACTCACCGAACTCATCGATCAATACGATGCCTGGGAGCTCGACTCCAAGTTGGAACGTGCCATGGACGCGCTGCGCTGTCCCGACGGCGACACGCCGGTGAAAAACCTCTCCGGAGGCGAGCGACGCCGTGTGGCCCTCTGCCGTCTGCTGCTCACCGAGCCGGACATTCTCCTGCTTGACGAGCCCACCAACCACCTCGACGCCGAGTCAGTGGAATGGTTAGAGGCCCATCTGCAACAATATAAAGGTACCGTCATCGCCGTGACCCACGACCGCTACTTCCTCGACCACGTTGCCGGCTGGATTCTCGAACTGGACCGCGGTGAGGGCATTCCCTGGCAGGGCAACTACTCCTCCTGGTTAGAGCAGAAGTCGAACCGTTTAGCCATGGAGCAGAAGCAGGAGAGCAAGCGTATGAAGACGCTGGAACGCGAGTTGGAATGGGTGCGCATGGCCCCGAAAGCGCGTCACGCCAAGTCGAAAGCCCGTCTCAACGCCTACGACAAGCTCCTCAACGAGGACGTGAAGGAGAAAGAAGAGACCTTGCAAATCTTCATCCCCAACGGACCACGTTTGGGCAATGTCGTCATCGAAGCCCAGCACGTGCGCAAGGCCTTCGGCGACAAACTCTTGTTTGACGACCTCAACTTCAACCTGCCGCCCAACGGCATTGTGGGTGTCATCGGGCCCAACGGCGCCGGCAAGACCACCCTCTTCCGCCTCATCATGGGGTTGGACAAGCCCGACAGCGGCGACTTCAAGGTTGGTGAAACGGTAAAAGTGGGCTACATTGACCAGCAGCACACCGTCATCGACCCGGAGAAGAGCGTCTGGGAGGTTGTCAGCGAGGGCAACGAGCAGATCATGATGGGCGGGCGGCTCATCAACTCGCGGGCTTACCTGTCACGTTTCAACTTCAGCGGCACCGAGCAGAACAAGAAGGCCGGCGTGCTCTCCGGCGGCGAGCGCAACCGCCTGCATCTGGCTCTCACACTGAAATCCGAAGCCAACGTGCTGCTCTTGGACGAGCCAACCAACGATATTGACGTCAACACCTTGCGTGCATTGGAGGAGGGTTTGGAGAACTTCGCGGGCTGCGCGGTGGTCATCTCCCACGACCGCTGGTTCCTCGACCGCATCTGCACACACATCCTCGCTTTTGAAGGCGACTCGCAGGTCTATTTCTTCGAGGGCAGCTACACCGAATATGAGGAGAACAAGAAGATGCGCCTTGGCAACGTAACGCCGAAACGCATTCGGTATAAGAAGATTACAGTAATATAGTCAACGATTTACGGTTTGCAACCGGCGGTTGGCATAGGATGCCACAATGGAATATTATCCAACAACTTTACGGTATCCCGTTGGCGCACATACGGCAAGGCCACATTCCTGCCCTGCGGGGCGATAAGCAGCTGGTCGAAAAAAACTTGCCGCGTGGGCAGACGTTTGTTGCCCACCTCAACGCACAGACGAACCGCATTTTCCGGGAAACGGACCGGTATGGACACCAATCCAGCCCTGCCGTCAATGACTTTGGCAAAATAGAAGATGTTACCCCAGGCCACGGACATCTCGCTACTATCGGCCGTTATCGCTTTCACGGAGACAATATTGCGTCCCATCAGATCATCAAGATAATTCGGGATCCAAAATGATATATTCACACTGTCGCCCCAAGCATGGTCAATGGTATCGTCATACAGGAGAACCTGTTTATTGCACGTTGCCGCCAACATCCCAGAGTCTTTCTCATCCCATGTTTTGAAATAATAGGGCACATCGTCTTTTAAAGCATTATCATACAACACCTTTCTTTCCAATTGATAATCCCGACACAGCTGACGCAATTTGGAAACAGGAATGCTGTACAAGACGAATTTCTCCGTGGAGAATAGAGAATCCGCATAATCCAAAATCCGTTTTTCATTCGGATTCAACCGATTCCGATCCGGAAGCGACACTATGAGCAACGGACGTTCATTGGGCAGATCCTCCAGAATATAGTAATCCTTCCAAGGTTCCCAAGCAAGCTCAACGCTGTTGTAGGATTGCGTGATGGGACTGCGCGCACTGTAAACGCAAATCAAGGGCAGTCCCGTTTTGAAAGAAACATACGTGTTGACATGCATCGTTTCAGGTTGTACCGGCAAGTTGTAATGCTCGGAACCCACATGGAAAACCGGCAACGAGAGGATCGCCTGATAATCCGACGAATTGATTTTCGCCACCCATTGATTATCAGGTAAATCATTATCATAATCAGTCCATTGCGGATACGTTTGCACATGGCCCATCAGCGGAGCGTAGGCATACACCTCGTAGCTGTAAGCCACGCACACCAATATAAGGACAGCGATTTTACATCCTGTCCTCCGGAAACTCGAGACCCATTGCCATACCCAATAAACAGCCAGCACATTGAGCGTTACAAATGGAAGCCACAACATACGACCCAAAGACCTCAGCTGTGCCAAGGCCGACAGGTGGATAGAGAGATCCGGATGAGCTCTCGTGATAACCGGCAACACTGTTGCCACCAGCGTAAGCAACACGGAAGCCCAAAGAAAAACGTTAAGCACCGGATTGTCAGTAGGACGGAAAAGATGCGTCACACGCAGATGAGCCAAATCCCACAGAATGCGTACAACCCAAACCACAAATGCGATTAGGGCCACCACCCCGACATAGCTGAGAGTCTCCCATTGGGGCGGATTTATGCCCCAATTCCGAAGAGGAGCAATCATTAAAAGTCTATGGAACGGCAGCAGAAGTCCTTCCATTCGCCCTCTGAAAAGGTACATCCCATCGGCAACGGCCGTTCTGTCCGTGGCTGTATCACCATAATTTGCAAGAATGAAAAACAGCACCACGGGCAAAATGAACTGGAGAAGGAAATATAATCCCACCTGCGAGATTTTACACCTGTTTTTCTTATGTGAAAACAAAAGATAAAGCAGATACACTATGGAAATGTCGGCCAGAAACGCCCCATAATAGGGATGAGCCAAGGTACTGAGCAGAAGAAGGACACCATAGAAAACAGACCATTTCCAATGTCGGGTGCCATGCAGGCGTGCGATAAAGTACAACGCCATGGGAATGACACAAAGATAGCTCAACGTGAGATGCCCGCCCACACGCATCAACTGCGGCATCAGGAAGGTGATGAAAACCGCCCCGAAAGCAGAAGGGAACGGAGGAATTTTCAATTCGAGGAACAAAAGATATAGAAACAACGAGCACAAGAGAATTGACAGGATCACATAGAGGTTAATCAGTGTCAGGCAAGCTTTCCACGCATCATGCACGCCCATCTTCTGCAATAGCTGGAGCGGCGCAGAGACCAGAACCTGCAGACCCGTATAGGTGTGATGCTCACCGTATGGGTACGCCATGGAGGTGCAATGAATGAGACTGCTGTCGTATCGGGTATGGTACGTGGTATTGTAAACATCCTTGATCAGATCATAGGAGGATACGGAGAAAAAATATTGGGAGGGATGGCTAAGCATTCCGGCGCCAAAAAACAAACGGAAGAGCAGCAGAGTAGATAGCATGGTCAACACGGCGCCGATGTAGAGAACCGTTTTGGGATACCGTGCTTGAGAATGGCCTGTCACTACCACGTTACTGTTCATTGTTTTGACTGACATCAACATCACCCTATTGCGTTTACGCTGAAAGATAATGCGATTTAACGTTGCAAATATACATAAATTTCGAATATGTGTAGCAACCGCGTAATGAAAAATGCTATCTTTGCGGCGTTAACATAAAAGGAGGAGACAAACATGCCCAAAGTTCTAATTTATATAACAGCTAAAATCATCTGGACGTTCATCTTTTTCGGGACTGACAGTAATGAAAACAGAGCGCACATCCATGTAGGTAAACGGGACACGAAGAAAATGTGTAAGATATGGCTCGAACCAACAGTTGAAGTGGCCTCCAAAGGAACGCTGACCGACAATCAGATAAAGGAAGTACTTTCCATCGCATCAAAATATAGAAAAGAACTGATGAACCAATGGAACGTTTTCAAGAAAGGTAGTAAAGTGTCAATAATAAAAGTAAAGGAGTAACATCATGTATGCAATAGAAGGTTATTGGGATGTAATCCCTGAAATCAAAAACGTAACATTTCCCGCTAGAGGGAAAATGCAAGTTGATTTGGAAGACGGTCGGAGCGTCGTTGTTGACGTGTCGCGTTTTCCGAGTATCAAGAAACTGTCAATGAAAGATAGAAAGGATTGGTATCGTATGGACAACGGATTCACATTCGACAAATGTGATGAAGTGATCCATATCGAACAAATTCTTGGAAATTTCCAGAAGTATTCACACGAAGCATAGATAGCCCTGCAAAAACCGTGTACAAACAACACACCGACGGCCTCATGCAGGGCCGTTTTTTTTTGGTAGTTAGCACCACTTATAAACTTTCGAACTTTTTTGATTTTTACCAGATTTCAAGTTTTTATGGTGCAAATACGAAATGTACAACCCCTAACGGGGTTCAGCGGAATTCGGGGAACAACACAAGATTCCGGCATCAACCGCCACACCGCATACACCCGCATCGGGCTGATCGTGCCGGAGTAGGCGGTGGTGAGGTAAAGTGAAGTGAGGTGAGGTGAGGTGTGACGAGGCGTGGGGTAACATCCCCTACGGGGATGCCTATCTGTAGCAAACGTACACCACACGTGATTTTCAAATCTCCATAGGAGATTCATATTCAACGGTTAATGGATGGTTCTCCCGTTTTAAAACAATCGTATTTGCAGTACAAAAAGCAAACACCTCGCACCAAAAAAAATGCTATCTTTGCGGCGTTAATACGAAAAAAAGGAAACCATATGGAATACACAATAATAATAGAGAAAGATCCCGAAAGCGGATGGTATGTCGGGAAGTGCATACAGGTCCCGGCCGCAATGAGCCAGGGTGAAACCCTCGACGAACTTATGGAAAACATGAAGGATGCAATCAGTCTGGTTCTTGACTACTATAAAGAAAAAGCCCGAAAAAGCAGCCGATCTGGTGTGTTCTATAGGAAACTCGCTCTTGTATGAAAAGGCAACTTCTCATAAAGCATCTTCAGTCTCAGGGATGCATATTGGCTCGTGAAGGCAAAAAACACAGTCTCTATATCAACACGAAAAACCAGTTGACCGCTGCCGTTCCGAGACATTCGGACATAAAAGACCTTTTGGCAAAGGAGATATGCTCAGAGCTTGGAATCCCAAAAGTCGGAAGCAATTAGAAATTATCACCTCCTATTTAGTTTTAAAACAATCGCATTTTTACACCCTGAAACTCGAGATGTGCAACCCCATACGGGGTTGTGACTCGGCCGGGAATGCCATCGGCTACAGATAGGGAACCCCTAACGGGGTTCAGCGGAATTCGGAAACAAGATTCCGGCATCAACCGGCACGCCGCAAACACCCGCATCGGGCTGATATGCAAAACCGTGCCGGAGGAGGCGGTGGTGAGGTGAGGTAAGACGAGGTGAGGTGTGACGAGGCGTGGGGTAACATCCCCGTAGGGGATGCCTATCTGTAGCAAACAAATGCCACACATGGTTTTCAAATCTCCGTAGGAGATTCATATTCAACGGTTAATGGACGGTTCTCCCGTTTTAAAACAATCGTATTTTCACACCATTAAAAAAACCTTAAATATTTCCCAATAAATTTGTACCTTTGCCGCCGATTAAACTAACCGCTATGTTATTGGACGAACTGAAAAACTACAAGATTTACCTGGCCTCCAAGTCGCCGCGCAGACGTGAGCTGCTCTCCGACATGGGCATTGAATATGAACTGATCTCCTCCGAGGTGGAGGAATCCTACGACCCTTCGCTCTATCCCGCCGAGGTGGTGCAGTACCTCTCAAAACTCAAACTCTCCGCCATCGACATGACACGGTATCCGGCCAACACCATCTTCATCGCCTGCGACACCATCGTGGTGGCCGACGGCAACATCATCGGCAAACCAAAGGACAACGACGAGGCCCTGCAAATGCTTCGCCAGCTGTCAGGAGAGACTCATGTGGTTTATAGCGGCCTTACGGTGGCCACCCCCGACCGTATGCTGACCGACTTCCGCTCGTCAGGCGTCACCTTCGTCGAGCTTTCGGACGAGGAACTGCAGTACTATGTGGAACATTACCGCCCGTTGGACAAGGCCGGCGCATACGGGATACAGGAGTGGATCGGGTACATCGGCATCCAGGCCATCCACGGTTCCTTCTACAACGTGATGGGCCTGCCCACCTGTCTGCTTTGGGAAATGTTACAAAATATCATCCGCAAATAACCGAATGAGCAAGCCCCTTCGCATCAGCATCATCAGCGGCGCCATCCTCCTGCTGGCCTTAGGCTGCCTGTTCACCTTCGGGCGGCACACCAAAGTAGTGGAGAGCATCAAGCAGCAGGCCGCCAGCGTCATGCGGGTGGAGTACATTCCCGACCAGCATGTAGCCATAGCGAGCACCTTAGCCTTCCAGAAACAGGATTCCGTCTATAACCTGTTCCGCAAGCATTTCCGGATGCACTACCAAACCATCGGCACGGCCACCTTCCCCGACAGCAGTCGCATCATCCTCATCTCCGAACCGGCACCCTTCTTCGAACCGGACACGTTAGAGAGAATCCTTGCCAAATACACCCATCAGACCTCCAAACGCCAATTCAAAATAGGATACGACGGACGCATCACTGACCTGATGGTGGTCTTAGGCAACGCCACCACGGAGAACATCGATTCTCTTGTGGCGCGAATCTCCAAGAAACAATTCCTGTCGGACTACAAGCCCAACAGCATCAACCTGTTGTCTGACACGAAACGTCACTATTTCTCCTCGGAAAATCTGGATTATCAGATCTCGTTAGCCGAATTTGACGACTGGTTCATACAGGCGGGCGAGCTTTTCATAGATGGCAAAGACACTTCGAAGACACTCACAGTCAGTCAGATGTTCCGCCAGAAGCGACGCGGGGTCTATTTCAGCAAAGAGCCCGGCCTTGTGGCTTGGTGCATCCGCCGCAACAGCGACATCAGTCGGCAGATGGGCACCATCCGGCAGTTCGCCTTAGACGCGGACCTCATCTTGGGTGCCTTGCGCGACTCCACCACTTTGGTCGTCATCGGGCGCGAGCGCGAGGCCGACCTGCAGACGCTGCCGCCCCTGCGCGTGGAGACCGTGCTGCTCATTGCCAGTATCAGCGCCAAAGAGCTGTCGCAGAGCCTCGACATCAACGACTTCCTGGCCGGCAAGATGGCCGACGGGCGCGATTGGTGCCCCACTTACCTCAGCAAGGAGCTGGAGAACACCGAACTCGGACACTTGCTGACCATCACCGACATCCTGCTCAAGGACTGGTCGGAGAGCGGCACCATCCAGGAGTCGACCTACCACTACCCCAGTCCCGGTTATTTTCCCTTCGACCAACCTCTTTTCAAGAAATTAGGATTGGAGCAGCTGGTTTACAACTGGAACACGGCCAACACCATGTACGCCATCGACCTGCCCAGATACACCATTTACACCCTCAACCGAACGGGAGCGCTGCCGGTTTCGTATTTCAACTCGCAGGAGCGCAGCGAGAGTGTGGGCGCCACCTACGAGCGGCGGGCGGGTAACTATTTCGCCACCTGCGGCAACACCGACATCGCCCGCGTGGTGCAGTACACCGCCTTATACCAGCTCTTCATGGATAACGGCATCCGCTACAAAGGCAAGCTGCTCCACCCCTCGTTTCCGAGCAACAAACCCTATCTGCTCGCCGGAGCATGTTGGAATATGCTCAACATCTTCAAGAACCTGACCGACGACCAAATCGAACAGGTATCTGATTCGATGGCTAATATCCACTTCAACAATTACGGCGAGAAAGAGGTCCACCGGCAGATGCGTCGCCATGAGGCCGAATACAATTTCACCTATTCGGAGGAGGATCAGAAACGAATCTATCAGGATGTACATCGGCAGCAGAAAAGCCGCATCGTCAGCGAGTTCCATTCCGTGCGCAGCTTGCTGAAGGGACTTTCGGACGACAATCTCAAACTGCTGGCGCGCTACCTCTCCTACCCGCGCGGCACCACCATCAACAGTCAGGCCGCCTACAACCGCATGATGCAAGCCCGCAAGGTCAACGAGCTGATGCGCGTTATTGGCAAGAACAACCTGACACTTCTGGGCGTGAATCTGGCCGAGGTGAAGAATTACTATGTTCAAAGCCTGAGCAAATCCGGCGGACGCTACCTGAAAACGCCCTCCATCATCATCACCTACAACGATATGGTGACCACGGGCGGCCACAACATCTCCTCGAAAATCAGCCGTGTGAGTTCCACAACCAACTACAAGGCACAGTCATCATCTTCCCCAACTCCCTCTGCCAAGCCGTCTTCGCCAGCCACCTCCCGTCCAACAACGACTGCACCCTCCTCCGGAGCACGTCCTTCTTCCAGCAACACTCCCACGCAGCGGCCCACGACCTCCACATCCGCCCGTCCCACTACCACGACCTCACGCCCCACAAGCGTTCCCGGCTCCGGCAATACGAGAACGCGGAGCTCAGTCATTCCAAGCTCCGCGCGCCCTACCAGAGGGTTTTAAAACTGGCTATTTCAACTTCTTATCAGTTTCTTAACTCCTAAGAAAGAATCGTCCAATCACTTCTTATAGAACACAAACTTGCCGTCTTCCACCGAATCCACCATGATGGTGCAGTCACGGTCGATGTCATCCGCCAAGATGATTTTCGACAACTCGTTCAAGATGAGTTTCTGAATCACACGTTTCAGCGGACGGGCTCCATATATCGGGTCATAGCCCAGATCTGCCAGCAACGACATAGCATACTTGCTGAACTCGATCTTGATATTGCGCTGCGCCAATAAATCACCCAATTGGGCCAACTGCAGGTCGATGATGGCCTTGATTTCGCGCTTGGACAGCGGCTGAAACATCACAATCTCGTCAATACGGTTGAGGAATTCGGGTTTCAGCGTCTTCTTCAACAAATCAGTAACTTCAGCCTTGGTCCGTTCAAAGACTTCCGTGTCTGAATAATTGGCACGGTCGGCGTAATTGTCTTGTATTATGTTAGATCCGAGATTGGAGGTCATAATGATGATGGTGTTCTTGAAATCCGCCACACGACCTTTGTTGTCGGTCAATCGCCCGTCGTCCAGCACCTGCAACAGCACATTGAAGACATCGGGGTGGGCTTTTTCAATCTCGTCGAACAGGATGACAGAATAGGGTTTGCGGCGCACCTTCTCGGTAAGCTGGCCACCTTCATCGTAGCCCACGTAGCCTGGAGGCGAACCGATGAGCCTTGACACCGAATAGGACTCCTGAAACTCGCTCATATCGAAGCGGATCATGGCATCCTCCGTATTGAACAGGTATTCGGCCAGGGCTTTTGCCAATTCCGTCTTACCCACGCCGGTGGTGCCCATGAAGATAAACGAGCCGATAGGACGTTTGGCATCCTGCAAGCCTGCTCGACTCCGTCGGATGGCATCCGAAACAGCTCCAATGGCCTCATCCTGACCCACCACACGTTTGTGCAGTTCTTCTTCCAAATGCAATAATTTGGATTTCTCGCTCTGCATCATCTTAGTAACAGGGATGCCTGTCCAGCGGGCCACCACCTCGGCGATGTCATCGGCACCCACTTTTTCGTCAATGAGGGCGTTGTCGCCCTGCAATGATTCCAACTCCTTCTGTAACTTCACGATCTGGTCCTCGTCGTTTTTGATCAGGCCGTAGCGCAACTCGGCCACCCGGCCATAGTTGCCCTGCCGCTCCTGATTGGTGGCCTCCAGCTTATAGGCTTCGATTTCATCTTTGCAATGCTGGATTTTGTCCATAATTTCCTTTTCGCTGCGCCATTTAGAGGATATGGAGTTTCGTTTTTCCTGCAGCTCCGCAATTTTGCCACTCAACTCCGCCACTTTCTCGGCATTGTTCTCACGTTTCAAAGCCTCTCGTTCGATTTCCAGCTGGCTGATTTTATGTTCCACCTCATCCAACTCTTCCGGTACCGAGTTGATTTCAAGTTTCAGCTTGGCCGCCGCCTCGTCAATGAGGTCGATAGCCTTGTCGGGCAGGAAACGATCGCCAATATAGCGCTGCGAGAGCTCCACGGCAGCGATGATAGCCTCATCCAAAATTTTGACCTTATGGTGGTTCTCATAACGTTCCTTCAGTCCGCGGAGGATAGAGATGGCGCTGTATTTGTCGGGTTCTTCAATCTTGACGGGCTGGAAACGACGCTCCAAAGCCTTGTCTTTCTCAAAATATTTTTGATACTCATCCAACGTGGTGGCACCGATGGAGCGGAGTTCGCCTCGGGCCAGTGCCGGTTTGAGGATGTTTGCGGCATCCATCGCACCCTCGCCCGACGCACCCGCGCCCACAAGGGTGTGGATCTCGTCGATAAAGAGGATGATTTCGCCGTTGGACTCCACCACCTCATTGATGACGCTCTTCAATCGCTCCTCAAACTCGCCCTTGTACTTGGCGCCTGCGATCAGGGCGCCCATATCCAACGAATAGAGCTTCTTGGTCTTCAAGTTCTCGGGAATGTCGCCGCTCACGAGCCGCTGGGCCAGTCCTTCAGCGATGGCAGTCTTACCCACGCCGGCCTCACCAATCAGGATAGGGTTGTTCTTGGTACGGCGCGACAGGATCTGCAGCACTCTACGTATCTCCTCGTCACGCCCGATGACCGGATCCAGCTTGCCCTGACGGGCCATGTCGTTCAAGTTCTTGGCGTATTTATTGAGTGCATTGTATGTCTCCTCATTGGAGGCTGATGTCACCTTGCTGCCCTTATGCAGTTCGTTGATGGCGCTTTTCATGCCCTTCTCGGTGAGGCCGGCGTCCTTCAGAATCTGCGAGGCCTTGTCGCCTGCCATGAGGATGCCGTAGAGCAAATGCTCCAGCGAGACATACTCGTCACCGGAATCCTGACAGAAGATGATAGCCTTCTGCATGGCGGTTTGGGCACTGCCACCGAGATAGAAATCACCTCCGGTAACTTTCGGCAGGCGGGCGATTTCGCGGTCCACCACAGAGGCAATCGTTTTAGGGTTACAATCCTGTTTCTTCAACAGGAAGGGTACAACATTATCGTCCATGTCGAGCATGGACTTCAAGAAATGGAGGTTCTCGATTTGCTGGTTCTGATTGCGCATGGCAATCATTTGGGCATTGGAGATAACCTCTTGTGTTTTGATTGTCAAATTGTTCGGGTTCATAATATTCTTTTTCCTTTCTTCAAAAAACCGCCGTCTAATATCAGGCGGCGGAATAACCAAGCAACAATATTGCCAAACATGAACGACTGACAAAAAGTCAGCACGAGGATATCGGCGAGGGACTGCATCTTCTCCGAAATAAAATCGTATCTTTGCCAACCTTAAAAAAACGAAACTGACGACTATGCTTTTCAAAAATGCTTTCGAACAAAACTCCGCCCTGCACTATGTGTATGAGCAGCTCCAGCTCACCTCCAATTTGGGCCGGAAGTATCTGTTGGACCTGCCGTTCAGCACCTCCGCGCAGGAATTGGAGGCGGAGTTCGACCTTTTGTCCAAAGCCATTGACCTGCGCCGCAACGACCAGTTCCGGAGCAAGTTGATGAGCATACGCAACCATCTGCACCAGATCAACGACATACGGCCCACACTGTCCGCCTTGGCCGACGGCAGCGTGATGGACGATATCCAGCTGTTCGAGATCAAGAAGACCGCTATCCTCACTCGCAAGATTGCGGAGGCGTTAGAAGCCTGCGGCAGCGACATCTGCCCGCTGGAAAATATGGACGCTGTCATCACACTATTGGATCCCGAGCACACCGGCATCCCTCATTTCTACGTCTATTCGCTCTATGATCACGAGCTCGCCCAATGGCGTGAGCGCATCCAGAATGCACAAAGTGCGGCCGAGGCGGAGGAGTTCTGTTTCCAAGCCCAGAAGGTGGAAGACCGCGTGCGGGCCTCTCTGTCGCAACAGCTGCAACCCTACCGCGAGGCGATGGCCCACAATCTGGAACAGCTTGCCCATTTAGACCTGCTGCTCGCCAAAGCCCAACTGGCCATCGAATGGAACGCCTGTCGCCCCACCCTCTCCGACCATACAGACCTGCATCAGCTGTACAATCCCGAAGTGGCGGCCGTTTTAGAGGAAAAAGGCCGTCATTTCCAGCCCATCGACATCCGCTTCGGATGCGAGACCGTACTCATCACCGGAGCAAACATGGCGGGCAAGTCCGTGCTGTTGAAAACCGTATCCCTGGCCCAACACCTCTGCCAATTCGGATTCTACCTGCCCGCAAAACACGCCGCCATGACCGTCATGGACGAAATCTACAGCAGCATCGGCGACCGGCAGTCCGAAATCAGCGGACTATCCTCTTTTGCCGTGGAGATTCTCACCATCCACGACATCATCCAGGCCGGACGAGCTGGAAAGAGAATATTAGCCTTAGTGGACGAGTTGGCCCGCACCACCAACCCCGAGGAGGGCAAACGCATCGTCAGCAACTACCTGAAACTGGCCGCACAACTCGGCATCACCTCTCTGGTCACCACACACTACAGCGGCATCAGCGCCAACTGCCGGCGGCTGCGCGTGAAGGGCCTCCAGCTGCGGGGCGACACACCCGTCACCGTGCACAACATCGGCGACTATATCGACTACTCCCTGGTGGAAACCGACGCCGACGAGGTGCCCATGGAGGCATTCTCCATCGCACGACTGCTGGGGGTGGACGGGGGGCTAATTAACAATTAACAATTAATAATTAATAGTTGTCAAGGGGGGCTTGGTCTTGAGGATGGATGTTAAGATTTTCAGTAGCTCACGACATTCCTCATGTATGCTATTGAAAGGTTCTTCATCAATATATCCGCTTTCATGTAACAACTCCAGCCAATATTCGGTTTCAGCCGCTTCTTTGAACGATATATGTAATTTGGAATAAAAATCCCGTTTGCTTTGGGCGGTTGACGCTTCTCTGGCATTAGCGCCTATACTTGTTCCACTACGTAATATCTGCCTTGACATAACATATTCGTTTTTTTCCTTTACAAGAAATGAATACATCCTTATGATTCGCAACGCAAAATGCTTCGTTTTCTCCAACAACACGTTACTTGTCTTCATTCAATTAACATTTTACAATTAGTGGATTAGAATCAAACAATTGACACTGCAACCCAATTGTTCGTTGATACGCATTAAGGATGCTTTTCTTTATTCATCACATACGCGTACAATCCACAACAACGATCCACCCCATCGTTTTATTATACAAACAACAATAATTGTTAATTGTTAATTATTAATTGTTAATTACCCCCGCTTCCTTATCATTCTGCAAACAATAAACAATGGTACGTGCCGCGTGGCCGTCGCCATAGAGATCATCGGTGAACAAAGGCGGCATCGACAGAAAATTCTGTACAGTCGATACAATATCTATATGGTTGTGCCCGAGCAGATGATTATAGCCGCGGGCGCACAGTTCCACCCATTCGGTCTCCTCGCGAAGGGTCATGCAGTATTTGTGGGCGAAATAGGCCTCTTTCTGCACGCCGCCGCTGTCGGTGAGCACCAAGCGGCAATGTAGCAACAGATAGAGCATTTCCAAATAGCCCACGGGATCTATAAACAAGATGGGCGACTGCCCTATCGGATAGTTGATTTCCTGCATCTTCTGACGGGTGCGCGGATGCAACGGCAGCACCACCGGCACAAATTGGCAGACCATCTCCAAAGCCAACAGCAGCTCTTTCAAGATTTCGGGATTATCCGTATTCTCGGCCCGATGTAACGTACAGAGGACGAACTCGTCCGGCAGTTCCACTTGCGGTTTGCGTGCCTGCGGCGCGAACAGCAGGGCCGCATCCTTCATCACATCGCCGGTAAGGATAATCTTCTTCGGGTCAATACCTTCGTGTTCGAGATTGCGCACAGCTGTCGTGGTGGGCGCAAACAGCACATCGCTGAGTTTGTCGGTCTGGATGCGGTTATATTCCTCGCGCATCTTGGGATTGAACGAGCGCAGGCCAGCCTCCACATGGCACAGCGGCACCGCACACGCGCGGGCAGCCTGTGCGCCGGCCAGCGTGGAATCCGTATCGCCATAGACCAACAGCCAGTCGGGGCACTCGTCACGGATCACCCGTTCAATACCTGCCTGCATCTGTGTCACCATCTCCTCGTGGGGCAAGCTGTGGATACCCAGATTGTATTGCGGCTGCCGGATGCCCATCTCCTCGAAAAAGAGCTGCGACATGTTTGCGTCGAAATGCTGGCCGGTATGGACCAACACCTCGCTGACACCGGGGGTGTTATGTATTTCCGCACTCACCACCGCCGCCTTCACGAACTGGGGCCGCGCACCGATAACCGATAGAATCTTCATTGCTGACATTTTGAATTGCAAAAGTAATGAAAAAAATAATTGCGTACCTTTGCAGCCGCATTATTCCCCAAACATTTAACCGCATTATATTATGAAAAGAACCCTGCTCATCCTCATCACCCTTTTCGCCGCAAGCCTGCACGCCCAAGACCTTGGCGACACCTTGCACGTGGCCCACTACGACCTCCAGCTCGACATCCGCGACTTCAGCACGAAAATCATCTATGGGGATGCACAGCTCACCGTCATCGCCAAACAAAACAACCTCAACCAGATCACCTTGGATCTGGCGGGATTGACCGTGGACTCCGCTTTTGTCGGCGGGCAGCAGGCCACTTTCACCCAACAGGGCGAGAAGATGCACATCAGCACCCCCACCCTGCAGCAGGGCGACACCGTCGCAGTGCGCGTCTGCTACCACGGCACACCCTTTCTGCCGGGCATGGCCTGGGGCGGCATCCACTACTCGGGGCAATACTGCTATAACATCGGGGTGGACCTTGACTACCAGCCGCACGTCATCGGACGCGTGTGGTTCCCCTGCCTGGACGTGTTCACCGACAAGTCCACCTACACGTTGCACGTCCGCACCGAGGCGGGCAAGAGGGCCGTCTGCGGGGGCATGCTCACCGACTCGCTGACGCTGGCCGACAGCAGCCGTCTGTGGACCTGGAACATGACAGACCCCATCCCTACCTATTTGGCCTCCGTGGCCGTGGGCGACTACCGCCTCTACGCCGACACATTCCATGGCCAAGAGCGCATTATTCCCATCCAGATTTACGCCCAGCCCAACACCATCAACAAGGTGGCGGGTTCTTTTGTGCATCTGAAGGACATCCTGCGCATGTACGAGCAATTGTTCGGGCCATACCGCTGGCAGCGTGTGGGTTACGTAGCCGTGAACTTCAACAGTGGAGCCATGGAGCACGCCACCAACATCGCCTACCCCAACGCCGCCATCACCGGGGGCACCGAATACGAGCAACTCTATGCGCATGAGCTGTTCCACCATTGGTTTGGCGACCTCATCACCTGCCAACGGGCCGAGGAGATGTGGATCAACGAAGGGTTTGCCACCTACTCGGAAGCGTTGGTCGCGGGTCTGATCAGTGACAACTACAGCGGTTATATCCGCGACAAACATCATGAGGTGCTGCAACAGCTTGCCCACAACGACGAGGGCTACTATGCTTTGGACAATGTACCACAAAATCACACCTACGGCATGCACTCCTATGACAAAGGCTCGCTGATTGTGCACACCCTGCGCAACTATCTGGGCGACTCGCTGTTTTTCAGCGGGATGCGCAGCTTGCTCAACCATTACGCCTTCCAAAATGTCTCCTCGCCGGAACTTTTCAACTACCTGTCACAGGAAACGGGTGTCAACCTGACCGCTTTTTACGAGGGATGGGTACACCAACCCGGATTCCCGCATTTCTCCATTGATTCCATTATACCCCTATCGGGCAACCAATACCGTATCTATCTGCACCAGAAGCTTTATCACGCCACCCAACCCATCAACGACAACCGTGTGGACCTCACCTTTGTGTCTGAGCAACGCCAACTGTACACCATCCCGAACGTGGCATTTTCCGGCGAATTCGGCCATGTGGACGTGACTATCCCGTTCACTCCCGCTTTCGGCATGGTGGACTACGCGGAGAAAATCACGGATGCCATAATTGACTACACGCGATCGCTCACCAACGGCACCAATTGGTCGCCCACGGATGCCGACTGCACCTTCCGGTTGGAGTCCTTCCCCGACACCATCTTAGTGCGCATCGAGCACAACTTGGTAGCTCCGGATGTTCCCGACGAGCTTCCCGCCGGCATCTACAAGATGGCCAACACGCACTATTGGACAATCGGGATGGCCTACAACACAGCCATCAACACCATTCCGTTGGGCTACATCCAGTTTCGTTACCGTAGAGGTTTTGAGGGACAGTTGGATTACGGGTGGTTTGATGCCGATTATGACATCTCGCAGTTAAAGCTGCTTTACCGGGAAAATGCCTCCATGCCGTGGCGTGTAATCCAACACACACGCACAGGCAGTATGCTGGCAGGCTACGTCAAGACCACCGTCCTACAACCCGGTCAGTACTGTCTGGCGGTGGGAGATGCCAACGCGAGCGTCGCTGACATTGAGAACCACACTGGCTGGCACCTCTACCCCAACCCGGTTGCCGACCAGCTGAACATTCTGGTGCAGGGTACCGAGAAGCCCATACGGGCCACCCTTACCGACTCCACGGGCCGCACCGTCATGGTCGTGCGCCTGAAGCCGGGCAGCAACACCTTCAATGTGCAACACCTTTCCAGCGGCGTCTATTTCCTGAACGCCCAGGACGGCGCGCAGCATCTAACGCAGAAGGTGGTGAAAAAGTGATGGAACCTCTGGTTTACACGAAAGACCTGAAAAAAGATGGGGAAACGCTTCTGGTGCCAGCGTTTATGACGATGTTTTTGTAGAGACCGTTAAGTACCATCAACAAGCGGTAATCTCAATCATTTCCACTCATAACCCCTCACCACCTCAACCTTCTTTGTCTCAGGATCCGTGTACAGGATTTGCAACCGTTCCAAAGCTGTGTTAAAAACATATTCGTAGTTGCCATTCCTGAAGTGGTATTCGCGTTTTGACTCATCATAGCGGCCTTTGGAAATCATGCAAAAAACAGGCAATTTTAAATAAATCTATATACATGTTTTGTATTGACCGCCACAAATTCATAATGTTATCAAAGTACCTTGATAAAACAATTTCTGTCCAGTCTTGTCTGTCAACCGGATATAATAATTATACAGGTTGTTCGGATAAATTCGACCTCTAACAGACCCATCCCATCTGAAGTTCTTATCGCGGGTTGTGTAAACCATTTCGCTCCACCTGTTGAAGACATATAACTCGAATTCTTCAATCCACGCTTTCTGTTCCTCAAGAAGACAAAAAACATCATTCAACCCATCAGGCTTGAGCGGGGTGATGGCATTCGGAAGGTATAGCACCCAATGACAGGAGTCGATGTCATAACGGGCCGTAACCACGCATCCCCGATGATGGATGGTCACCATATACGTTCCTGGCGACTCAACATCCAAAGATGAGGTTATATCCCCAGTATTCCAAATATAATCATCACCATCTATAGGCACTGTCAGGATGGTATGGTAGCGCTTGCAGAAATCTTCCTCCAACGGTATTATTTCCGTCTTATTTCTGACAACATCCAGATATAGCGTAACCACACTGTCGCACCCGTTTTCAGCCGTAAAATTACAGCGATACGTTCCAGCGTCACTATAACGATAATCTCCCATCACAAACTCGCCTCCTTCACAGATAGCTGTATCCAATCTGCTGCCTTTGACTGGTAGAACTTCAAGTTTTAATGTAACAGCACTGTCGCATCCCATGGCGGAAGACAACATCGTGTCCAGCTGCAAAACACCGATTTCAGAAATGTCAATCCGTGAGAACGGAGGATAGGAAAACAGTTCCTCACTTTGACATACAGACGCTGTAAGCGTGTCAAAAAAGCGAATCACACTGACACTAACCTCTGTCTGAAGCACAGGAGTCAAAATATCAAGACTCCAACCTGACGAAGTGTTTGATTGGTTGGAAACAAATCTGAACGTTACCGTAGAGCCTGCCAACGTAATATCTGCGGGCAGCGAGGTACCCGAGAAAGAGCCCACAATGGAACTGGACGCGAGCACATACAAGGTGTCACCTGCAGATAAATCAAGTGTATGGAAATGAATCCTGAATAATCCACTGGGCGATTGAAACGTATGCACAAGCATCTCATTATTGGAACATGGATTATCCGCACCACCGGAATCATAAAGCCTAACTCCCTGTCCCGGCAGGATTGCCGTAGTACCACTTCGCATGTTCATCCAAACATCCGCACGTCCGATATGGGCTGGACAATTGTCCTGGTACCAGACAGCCACCTGCAGGGTGGTATCCACAAGAAGCTGCGGAATAGTGAATGTAGATATATCACTCGCAGAGTGCAAGGTGTCTTGCTTAAGCACAACATTTTGCAAAGTATTATCAAACCAGTTCAAAATGCAAGGATTGGCCAGAGTTGATGAGACCGAAAGCGTGGCATCACCACCATAGCACACCAGCGTATCCCGGGCGGAAATACGGGCAGTGTCAATGGTATTGGTAGCCGGAAATACCGACACCCGGACAGAATCATCATAAGGGGATCCGGGACAATAATTGTCAGCGGACTGGCCCACCCAGAATAGATTTTCCGTTTCAATGGGAAAGTATAGGGAAAGCGTGTCCTGTGCCAACACGTTCAGGGGCAGGCAGGACTGCGTACCCGCGAAAGAGCGGCACATGTTGAAGAACACGGTATCGGTCCCCAATGCCGTGAAGTCCACCCTGGCCATCTCGCCAGGGCAAACCACCCCAGCCGCACTGACAAACACTTGGGGCGGGGCCAAAACATTCAAGTACAGACTGTCTCTAATCCGCGACGGACACCCGGTGTTCAACAGTTCCACCGACAACCAGCCCCGATACGAGGTCTCCGCCGCACAGAAAGTAATCTGCCGGCCCGTTGCAGTAAAGTTACCCGGCCCCGTCCAGGTATAGGTGATGAAATCATTGACCGGAAGTGCCTCCAACGTGACAGTGTCACCCACACACACGCCCGGATCCGGCGTCCCTCCATCGAACCATAGCAGCTGACTTTGGGCCAATGACATCGCTACAATATTAACATAGTAGCTGTTTTCACATGAATCCATCACAACCACTGACATTTCCTGACCTATCTGCATGGGCACACCATATAACGCTCCGCTTTGACTCGTTCCCAACAGACTGCCGTGCAAATCCGGTTGGCTGTACAAACTGTATGTATATGGAGGGGTTCCTCTGACAGCCCGCGCAATGACGGTTCCCGTATTCACCGTCGAGTCGCACATCACCGCGTATGCTTTTTCAAAATCAATTCTCACACGTTCAAACAGAATAGTATCAATGTGAAAATATTCGGAATCACATCCCCAAACACTCATTTTTATGACATACTCACCAGGCATGGTGAAACGAAACGGCACATTCATGGATGTTGATGTGGAGGAATAGCCTCCCACCACACCAGACACAAGATTAATATTGGGCGTATAGTCATACGATGTGACAATGGGTTCATCATTGCTCACCTGGGAATCTATGTGATAGGTGTAATATCGGTATTTCCCAGCCACCGGAAGCACCACCAGATCATTGCACTCCTGTTCCGACTGATATACGGGGTCCTCAACCCACTCCCAACCATTATAATATATTCCATCAATATCCACCTGTAATGTATCGGTGCCACAAACAGTTTCGCATACAAAAACATACAGTCCCCCAGAGAGTCGGTTGTTGCTAATTGACACGTTCATCCCTGTAGCCACGATATTCGCATCGTTGTTCAGCGTGTCATCCTTCACAATCGTCCATTGCCCTTGAGCGTATGTGGCCGTAAAATTATACTTGTTATACAACGGGCTCTTAACCAAACGCACCACCGTCGAATCCCGATACATCGGGAACGGAGAAGCTTGCTCATACACCCAAATGGCGCGGTTCGTATAGAAACACCGCGAGTAGTTGTTTCGGTTGAAATTGGTTTCGATTTTCCAGGGATATGGCGACTCGGCAGGCGTTGTATCCCGAACAAACACCAACGTGTCAAAGCGGCTCATGAGCACACATCCATGGGCATCCACAAGCGAGCGCTCAACCGGCAACGGAAGGTATGAGTACCGACCGTATATGCTTTCCACATCGGTATTGGTCAATATGGACTTCTCTGTCATTTCATACACTGGATCCGTTTTTATCACCTGTCCCGTGGCAATATTCTTGTAAACCCAATGCAAAGGATACGTGTAAAAGAACTGATTGGTATAGTTTGAGGATGTAAAGTAATTGTCATGGCCGCAGTTATACCAAATGCGGTACATCAGTGTGAAGTGTACGGAAGTATCGCACACCTGAGAACATGTGTCGTAGGTTGTCTGCCCGAGACAAAAGCCATCGTCCCAAACGTCTGTCACATAACACATAGTGTCAGGGTGTTTGATTGTCATCAACATCGACACAGTATCCAGATGGCACAGGTCCCGCACCTCGAAACGCACCGTGCTTCCATACAGGTCGCAATACCGGCCGGCAAAATCCAACGTGTCGCAATACATGCCGTTATACAGGTTGGACAATGAGGATCCGACAACAGGGCGCCATGACGAGGTATCGGTCTGGCCCGACCCATCGGGATGAATGAAGCGATACTGGAAAATGGATTCATAATAGCTGTAGTCGTAATTACAGACGCTCATCGGGGTGTTGAACTGCACCGCAAAGCGAACCGTGTTCGAGTCGGAGGAATTGGGCGGAACATTCCGGAAACAGAGGTAGTTGACCCGCACATCGTTCAATGGGACCGTATGATAGAGCACCAAAGAATAGGAACATGCATCGTATGCCACGATGCGGTAAGTACCTGCCGCCAGACTGTCAAACGTGTAATAGTCTCTGTAGTCGGCGTACAAGGAGTCTGTCCCGTTGTGTTGTCGCTGATGGAAAACCTCTCGGCGGATGGTGTCCTGCTGCGCATTGATAATAAGCACAGTATAGGGAAACCGACCAGCCATGAGTTTCATCTGCACCCGGCCACGGTCGGCGCAAGGGGCGGCGGGGCGGTTGCCGCACCGGTCGTGCAGCGTGCCATTCATCATGTAGCCGTTTCCGGCCATCATGGCCAGCATCGAGGCGGAGAAGGGGTTGTAGGAACTTGCAAGCGTGATGCCGTGCAGCGTGGTGTCCACCATCACCGGCACCTGGCCCGAACCCGTCTGTACCATCACCTGTCCTGAAACGCCAATGTCGTAGGTTCCCGCATCCATAGTAAGGACATGACTGTCGCTGTAGAAGACACTGTTATACAACTGGTTCTTGTAGTGGTACTGCAAATTGGCAATGGGATATGCCGTGGGGTTTAGCGGTTGGTGCAACGAGTCGTTGGTCTGGATAACCTGTCCTTGGGCGTTATACAGGGTGACAACGGCCTGGCAGTTGTTGAAGCAGTCGCCCGGCACGGTGCTCACCACCACCCTGTATGGAAACGGCTGCTGGGCCATGGAAAGCAGGCAGGCAAGCAGGGCGGCGATCAGGCAGGCGAAACGTTTGAAAGTGTTTCCGAACAACATCTTGGGGCGGAAATTTTGGGGTTAATCGCGGAGACAACGGACGGAAAAACCAACAAAGCAGGAGACGCTTTCTCTCCACACATAGGCACTTTGATGTTTCAATTCGCGGTACCATGCTGTGTTGCTATCGGCCGCCGAAGAAGACCAAAAGTATGCATTTGCGCACGCAGCAATGAAGCCTTGACTATTTCGCCAGCTAGCTGGAACGGCAGAAAAACCAGTTGCATTGTTTGTTGAGAGGTCATTTCCAACCGTACAATTGTACGAATTGTTTTCCCAGCTCGTTGAGCTAGCCAAAGCTTTAGCAATATAGGAGCTGTAATTATCACATTTGTACTGGCTCTGACTACTTACATAATCGGTAAGTTGATTCCACTCCGCCTCGCTCGGTACATGCCAACCCATGGGACATATTCCTTGTACACCGCTGGGATTAGTAGTGCTTGATGGTGCACCGTTCATCACTGCCTGCCAGTTGTAAAGCAGTCCTCGCTGATCCAATGCTATAGTAGATGAAGAAAAATTATAATAATATGGATTTATATTACTAGCCACGTTACCGCCAGCAGGTATTGACGAACCGTCCGCATAGTGCGTAGCACGCAAGTTTTCCTTCATCCAGCACTGTTCACCAATCCGTACCGTATTATAGGTGTTTCCGTCAATATCTGTTACTGTGGGGGCACCCGGACAAGACTGACCATCCATATTTGTAGTTGTGAAGCTAACCTCATTTCCGTACGCCGTGCCCACACTATTCGTTGCATATGCCCGCACATAATAGGTGGTGTTGGCACTCAAGCCAGTCAGGCTGCTCGTGAAGCTGCCCGTGCCACTGCCATTAGTGGTATGATTACCACTAATAGTCGGGTTCTGAGACGTGCTCCAGCAAACGCCGCGAGCCGTCACCGTAGCACCGCCATCGGAAGTTACATTTCCGCCGCAGGTAGCGGAAGTGGATGTGAGGTTATTTGCCGTAATCGTCGACACTGTAGGGAGTATCGTAGCGACTTCTTCGTTGAGGACACAGCGGACAGACATTCCTGTGGATTTCCATTTAATGCGTCCTATAGTACTAGCATAATTAGTAATTCCGAGAAAGAAAGCTTCTAGATAATCGCGTTGTTCGGAACACCAAAAGCATGCATAGTTTCCAACCTGTTGGTAGTACTCATCATCAAACGCATCATCGTTTTCATCAGAGCACATACCTGATTCCGTAAAGGGACCGGGGATGCAATACAACTCTTCATAATTCGGCACATGCCAACCATTGGGACAAATGCCCTGCACACCATTAGGGCTTGCAATATTTGAAACGGAACCGTTCATTACGGCTGGCCAATTATAAAGATAACCATACGTGGCAATGTTGTTGGTATCGTTGTCAGGAGCGTAACGATAGGGTGTTTCACGACTAAAAGAATCGCCTGATTCAATGAAAGTGCCATCCGCATATCTTGTCGTTTTCAGATTTTCTTTCATCCAACATTTCCCCAAAAACTTCACCGTATTGTATATGTTACCGTCAATGTCAGCAACTGTGGGGATTCCCGGACAGGGCAAACCATTTCCTACAGTATCTCTTAGGGTTTTAAAACTCACTTCTTCTCCATAGGCCGTTCCTACATTATTTATAGCGTACGCTCGTACATAGTAAGTAGTGCCTGTTCTCAATCCAGAAATATTGACAGTAAAATGCCCGGCACCATCACCCTCGGCTGTGTGGTTTCCACACACAGTCGGATTATGGGCGGTACCCCAACACACACCTCTCTCTGTCACAACTTCACTGCCTTCAGCAGTCACATCACCTCCGCAGACAACAGTTGTAGCGGTAATGGCGGTTACACTATCAGTTGTAATAGTAGGCAATGCAGCTTGAGTGGTGGCATTGTTACCACTTGAAGCACTGTCGCGCAAGCACCTGACAGAAAAGTAGTTGCATTTGCTTTCATTGGAGCGATTTATGTTTTTGTCGTTGTAATAGAGACATCGGTTGTATGCGGACGAACTGCTGCCTTCAGTGGCACTCCAGAAGCAGGCATCAGTGGCAAAACTGTAATAACTAGAGCTGTAATAACCGTCATCGGAATAGTAGCTACCTGCTGGCAATGCCCAAAATCCTGTGACATTATTCTCATTGGGATTGTTACCAACTGCACAAGTGTCTGTGCTGTTGTACCAATCCTGAACAGCCGCCAGTGCCTTTGCAACAGAGAAAGTGCTGTTGCCACAATATAGGCTTTGGCTTTTCACATATTCGGTCAACTGTGTCCATTCCGCATCGCTCGGCACATGCCAGCCTGTAGGACAAACACCCTGGACTCCGCTTGGATTAGATGTGCTGGACGATGAATTATGCATCACGGCTCTCCAGTTATATAAGTATCCGTATGTGGGTGCATTAGAATGTTTACCGTTAGGACTTTTACGATAGGCTGTTGTTGTGGATGCATGGGGGTAAATGGGAACTTCAATCAAAGTGTTATCCGCGTATTTTGTTGTTTTCAAGTTTTCCCTCATCCAACACTGGCCACCGATCTGTACTGTATTGTAGATGTTCCCTTCAACATCGGTTACTGTAGGTGTTCCAGAGCAAGAAAACTCATCGCCATTCAGATATATAGAGGCGGTGAACTTAAACTCTTCGCCATAGACTGTTCCATTATCAGTAGTGGCGTATGCTCGTACATAGTAGGTGTTATAACGTAAAAGTTCAGTAAGGCTGCTGGTAAAACTGCCAGCACCGTTACCATCTGTGGTATGGCTGTCCGCAATGGTCGGGTTGGGCGAAGTACTCCAACAGACACCTCGTGCCGTTACAATTGCACCATTAGAGGTTACACTTCCACCGCAAGTAGCGGTAATTTCTGCAATTTCACTCACCGTGTTGGTGGTTACAACCGGAAAGGCTGATAATGAAGCTATATCACGAAGACATCGTACCGAATATCCATAAGATTTAGTTCCACTGTAACGTCTTACGTAGGCAAAATTACTGGCAATGCTACGATACCAAACGTTATTGTTAGATGCTTCCGAGGAACTCCACATGTTAGCCTCATCACTAAAACTCATGTAACTGCCACCTTGAAAATGACCTGCCGGTAATGCTCCAAAACCAGTAGCATTGTTTGATTCCATGTCATTTCCCGCAGTACAATCATAAATAGAAGTGTGCCATCCTGTATTGCTCGTCAATGCTTTAGCTATGTTATTGTTATTGTTGCAAAAATAAGCTGCAGGACCTCTCAAATAATCTGTCAGCTGTGTCCATTCTGAATCACTCGGCACATGCCAGCCTGTGGGACAGATGCCTTGCACACCACTAGGATTTGAAATGCTGGAAGATGAACCATGCATAACTGCGGGCCAGTTGTATAAATAACCGTATTCGGGGACATAGTTTATGTTAAAGTCAGGAGCATATCGGTATGGAGTTACTACATTTAGGGTATCGCCTAAAGCAACGGGTGTACCATCGGAATAGCGCGTGGTACGAAGGTTCTCTGCCAACCAGCATTGGTTTCCAATTTGTACAGTAGTGTAAACGTTGCCGTCAATATCGGAAATAGTATGGGAACCCTGACATGGTTGTGCATCGCCATTGGAACCATAACTGGTTTTGAAACTCACCTCATTGCCATATATAGTTCCATGTTGACAGGTTGCGTATGCCCTTACGTAGTAGGTGCTGTTAGCACTAAGAGCTGTGATATCGTTAGCAAAACCGCCCGTTCCACTACTATAGGAAGTGTGACTGCCGTCAATTGTTGGATTGTGAGAAGATCCCCAACACACTCCATATGCAGTTATTTCTACTCCACCATTTACAGTAATATTGCCGCTGCATGTGGCAGAAGAATCGGTGATATTGAACACTGTGTCGGTCGTCACTGTAGGAACTTCATTCATCGGTATTGCAGTTATGAATAGTTCGAAGCCACTTTTTGTACTACTATAGCTACTAGATGTAAATCGTAACATCACTGTATTCTGTGTTGTAAAAAACGGGTTAGAAATATTGCCGCTACCCCTCAAGGTGGCAATCAGTTCTGTGGTGCCGAAGCCATTATAAATTATCAAATGGTCGTCTTGAGCAGCATAATAATTATATGTGTCATAACTGCCAGATATAGACAAAAGCATGTTACTGTCTGGAGCCGTAATAACCAATGTTCCCCAGCAACGATTGTCGTAGTTGGCATCAGGGCCAGCATGGTCGTAAACAGTAACCGTGTTGCCAGTCATGGTGTGGTTATCAGTTCCTGATTTAGGAACAACCAAGTACAATGTGAAAGTCGTTTCTTCCCCATAAGCCGTTCCTTCTCTGTTCGTGGCATACGCTCGTACATAATAGGTGGTGCCAGCTACCAAATCTGTCAAAATGCTTATAAAACTGCCTATCCCAACACTATCGGCGGTATGACTGTCGTTGATAGTGGGATTATGCAAAGTACTCCAGCACACACCTCTTGCAGTCACAGCTGTGCAGCCTTCTGCAGCGACGTTCCCATAACAATTGGCGGACGTAGAGGAGATAACCATCACAGAATCCGTTGTCACGGTAGGCAATGCCGTCTGTGGGTTGTTTGTTCCTCCTGCTGTATCGCATTCCGCCACTCTCACCCGGAACGTATCCAAAGAAAGGCATCCATAGTCTTCCATCAAATGCGTTACAATTACAATGTAGTCGGTTGTGCCAAGCGCAGGTTTGAACATTTCGTCCTCGTGCGTGCGTCCGGGCAGGGCATTATCGCTGCTCACCGTGTTCTCGTACCACTGATATGTAATCATCGGGTTGCCGGGGGTGCGGAGGCCAGCCCGCAATGTCACACTCTCGCCCTCGCAAACCACACTGTCACTGCCCGTGACAATGACATCCGGAAGCTCATACACATTCACCTCGAACGGACCACTCAAATAGGAGCATCCATCCGTCATGGTGACTTTAGCCGTAAAGACATACGGATTGTTGTAAGTGGGTCCCCACATTCCACTGTAGAAATTGAGGAAACCATTGTATTCATTTATATGTTGTCCATTCACATACCACGTATATGAGGCATCGTAAACAGCACTCCCATCAACTAAAACGGTGAAAAAGACGTTGTCCTCCGTTGAACCATGGTAACACGCATTCCGGCTTCCGTTAATCATGACCATGCGCTGCGGACAAGTGTCGTTCAAGGGCACTCCGTATGCCGAGTTATTGTTGGAGGTAGGCATATTCTGCAAGCGGTATTCCAAGCTGTCAAGTCTGCTCAACAGACTACACAGGTCAACCGCATTGCCGCAATTCGTTCCGTTATTGGTAACGTAGTTGGCAGCATTCAGTTGTGTCTGCGTAATGTACTCGGCATCGTTGTTAAAGGCACTAACATTGGTGGGCTTGTTCAAAATCTCCTCCACACCGAAGGTGGCGTTCCAGTTGGAATTCACTTGCGCGGCAGGGATAGGAGGCGTGTTCACCAAGTCATTGTAATCCCCACTGAAGGCTACAGGCGCAAGGCTGTCCAACACGCTCTGTTGCGCCTCTATTTGCTCGCTAATAAAAGTGTTATTGCGAAGACAGCGGACGGAAATACCTTTGTACTTGCTTGAGGTGCTCATACCTACGTAGGCACTGACGTAGGCAAGGCTACAGCCGTACGCGGCACTGCGACTATACGCGCTACTGCCGCTGGGATGCGTAGAAGACCAAAAGAAGGTGTAACCGTGGGCATTGTCGTAGAAACCGATGTAGTCGCCGGCGGGAAGGGCCGAAAAGCCGGTGGCGTTGTTCGCCGATGGGTCGTTGCCCACCGCGCAATTGTTATTATGGGTGTGCCAACCTGTCGAGTTTGCCAACGCCTTAGCAATGTTGATATTGGTGTCGCCACACACATAAAGACTTTGAGTGCTTACATAGTCAGTTAGTTGCGTCCACTCCGCATCGCTCGGCAGATGCCAACCCGCAGGACAGATACCCCTGCGGTGGCTGGAGAAGTTTACCAACAATGCATTGTCGTAGTCTGTGTTTACACTGGTTTCCCCGTACGCCGTGTTGAATGTATCCACTGCCGCATTCCAGTTATACAGCAGGCCGTAGTTCATCGGCGCGTAGGTGGTGGAGTCGTTGTTGTACCAGCGGGCCTGCTTGCCCGTGTAGGTATAGGTAGCGTTTGCATCAGGTATGAGGTACGTCCCCGTTGTAGGCGAGGTGGTGGTGCGCAGGTTCTCCTTCGTCCAGCACTGGTTGCCAATCTTCACGGTGTGATAGATGTTGCCTTCGTGGTCAGAAACCGTGGAGGTTCCGCAGATGAAGGGCATCTGCTGCTGCAGGTTCTCCAGGGCTTGCTGCAAGGAGTCAAGCTGGTTGTTCAGCTTGGCGACGCTGTCGGCGGTGAGGTAGCCAGCATCGTTGTTAAACGCGCTCACATTCGTGGGCTTGTTGAGAATTTCCTCCACACCAGAGGTGGCGTTCCAGTCGGAGTTCACTTGCGCGGCAGGGATAGGAGGCGTGTTCACCAAGTCATTGTAATCCCCACTGAAGGCCACAGGCGCAAGGCTGTCAAGGATATGCTGTTGAGCGTCTATTTGCTCGCTGATAGTAGTATTGTCGCGAAGGCAACGGACCGAAAAGCCGTAGTGCTTGAGGTAGTATTCCCTGCTCACGTTGGCGTAGCTGTAGTTCAGGTAGCGGACATACGCGAAGTTCGGACTGCTCACATACTGCGTAGAGGACCAGAAGTTGGCGGTGTAGCCCGCGTCGTAGAACGACGAACTGTAGCAGTAGCCCGCTGGAACAGCGGAAAAGCCCGTGGCGTTACGGTCGGCATTGCTGTAGTCGCCAGGAACTCCAGACGTGGAACTGGTCGACCAGTTTTCTCCACCGGCAAGCTTGCCCGCATGAGTTCCACGCCATCCGTATGTGGTCTCATAACTCGCCTGCCAGTTCGAACCACTCACAGTTGCCTCCATTGTGTTCCAATCCGCATCACTCGGCAGGTGCCACCCCGCGGGGCAGATGCCTCGGCGGTTGCCTATGAAGTTCACCGACACCGCATTGCTCTGGCTGGTGTTTACACTGGTTTCCCCATACGCTGTATTGAAGGTATCCACCGCCGCGTTCCAGTTATAGAGCAGACCGTAGTTCATCGGCGCGTAGGTAGTGGAGTCGTCGTTGTACCATCGGGCTTGCTTGCCCGTGTAGGTGTAGTCAGTTCCGGGAGCTGGGATGAGGTATGTTCCCGTACTCGGTGAGGTGGTGGTGCGCAGGTTTTCCTTCGTCCAGCACTGGTTGCCAATCTTCACCGTGTGATAAACATTGCCCTCGTGGTCGGAAACGGTGGAGGTGCCGCACACAAAATGGTCGTTTTCCACTATTTGCTGCAAACTGTCAAAGGCGTGCTGCAAGGCGTCAAGTTGGTTGTTAAGATTGGCGAGGCTGTCGGCGGTTAGGTAGCCAGCATCGTTGTTAAAGGCACTCACATTCGTGGGCTTGTTCAGGATCTCCTCCACACCGGAGGTGGCGTTCCAGTCGGAATTCACCTGGGCGGGCACATCCGCAGCTGTAATGTAGCCAGCGTCATTGTTAAAGACACTAACGTCTGTAGGGACATTAGGGATGGTGGGAAGGTCGTTAAGGTCGTTGTAGTTGCCACTGGTAGCCACGGGAGCAAGATTGGGTTTGCCGTTAAGGTCGCTGTAGTTGCCCGAGGTGGCTACTGGTGCGAGGTTGGGCTTGTTTGTCAGGCTGTTATAGTCGCCATCGAAGCCAGCGGGCAGCTTCACGAAGCTGCCGCCTGTGAGGAAGATGGTGTCGTTGCTGATGCTCAGGATTTGGCTTTCGGTGAAAGAGGTTAGGTAGCCGGCGTCGTTAGTAAAGGCACTAACGTTAGTGGGAACATTAGGGATGGTGGGTTTGTCGGTGAGATCATTGTAACTGCCGCTAAATCCCTCTGCAGTGGGCAGTTTCACGAAGCTGCCGCCCGTAAGGTAGATGGTGTCGTTGCTGATGCTCAGGATTTGGCTTTCCGTGAAAGATGTGAGGTAGCCGGCGTCATTGGTAAAGGCACTAACGTTCGTGGGGAGGGAGTCGCGAGTAAGGTAGCCGGCATCATTGTTAAAGGCACTAACGTCAGTAGGGACATTAGGGATGGTGGGAAGGTCGTTAAGGTCGCTGTAGTTGCCCGAGGTGGCTACTGGTGCAAGATTGGGCCTGTTTGTCAGGCTGTTGTAGTCGCCATCGAAGCCGGCGGGCAGTTTCACGAAGCTGCCGCCCGTAAGGTAGATGGTGTCGTTGCTGATGCTCAGGATTTGGCTCTCCGTGAAAGAGGTCAGGTAGCCCGCGTCGTTGGTGAAGGCACTGACGCTGGTGGGGAGGGAGTCGCGAGTAAGGTAGCCGGCATCATTGTTAAAGGCACTAACGTCAGTAGGGACATTAGGGATGGTGGGAAGGTCGTTAAGGTCGCTATAATTGCCGGTAGTGGCTACTGGCGCGAGATTGGGCTTACCGTTAAGGTCGCTGTAGTTGCCCGAGGTGGCTACTGGTGCGAGGTTGGGCCTGTTTGTCAGGCTGTTGTAGTCGCCATCGAAGCCAGCGGGCAGTTTCACGAAGCTGCCGCCTGTGAGGTAGATGGTGTCGTTGCTGATGCTCAGAATTTGGCTTTCCGTGAAGGAGGTCAGGTAGCCAGCATCGTTGGTAAAGACGCTAACGTTGGTGGGGAGGCTGTCGCGGGTAAGGTAGCCGGCGTCGTTATTAAAGACACTAACGTCAGTAGGGACCGTAGGGATGGTGGGAAGGTCGTTAAGGTCGCTATAATTGCCGGTAGTGGCTACTGGCGCGAGATTGGGCTTGCCGTTAAGTTCGCTGTAGTTGCCCGAGGTGGCAACAGGCGCGAAGTTAGGCTTGTTTGTCAGGCTATTGTAGTCGCCATCGAAGCCGGCGGGCAGTTTCACGAAGCTGCCGCCTGTGAGGTAGATGGTGTCGTTGCTGATGCTCAGGATTTGGCTTTCCGTGAAGGAGGTAAGGTAGCCAGCGTCGTTGGTAAAGCCACTCACGTTGGTGGGGAGGGAGTCGCGGGTAAGGTAGCCGGCGTCATTGTTAAAGACACTAACGTCAGTAGGGACCGTAGGGATAGTGGGCTTGTTGGTGAGATCATTATAGTTGCCTGAGGTGGCTACGGGCGCAAGATTGGGTTTTCCTGTAAGGTCACCGTAAGCACCACTGAAAAGGTTCGGCTTGTTGGTAAGGCTGTTGTAGTCGCCGTCAAAGCCGGCGGGCAGTTTCACGAAGCTGCCGCCCGTAAGGTAGATGGTGTCATTGCTGATGCTCAGGATTTGGCTTTCCGTGAAGGTGGTAAGGTAGCCAGCGTCGTTGGTAAAGCCACTCACGTTGGTGGGGAGGGAATCGCGAGTAAGGTAGCCGGCGTCGTTGGTAAAGACACTAACGTCTGTAGGGACATTAGGGATGGTGGGAAGATTGTTAAGGTCGTTGTAGTTGCCCGAGGTGGCTACTGGTGCGAGGTTGGGTCTACCGTTAAGGTCGCTATAATTGCCGGTAGTGGCTACAGGCGCGAGGTTGGGTCTATTAAGGATCTGCGCCTTGCCGGAGGTGGCATTCCAGTCTGAGTTCACCTGCTCGGCCGGGATAGTGGGCTTGTTGGTAAGGTCGTTGTAGTTGCCTGATGTGGCCACGGGCGCGAGGTTGGGCCGGTTGAGAATCTGCGCCTTGCCGGAAATGGCTGTCCAGTCGGCATTCACTTGCTCGGAAGGGATGGCGGGGCGGTTGGAGAGGTCGTTGTAACTGCCGCTGGTGGCCACCGTGGCCAAGTTCGGTTTGTTGGTCAGGTCGGCATAGCTGCCCGACGTGGCCACTGGCGCGAGATTCGGGCGGTTGCTCAACGAATTGTAATTTCCGTCGAACAAGGCCGGTTTGTTAATCAAATCGTTATAACTGCCGCTCAAAGCCACCGCCGACAGGTTCGGGCGGTTGCTCAACGAGTTGTAGTTCCCGTCAAACAGGGTCGGCTTGTTCGTCAAATCGTTATAATTGCCACTAAACAGTATAGGCTTGTTGCTCAACGAATTATAATTACCATCAAACAATGTCGGCTTATTAGTCAGATCGTTGTAGTTGCCGCTGAAGAGCATCGGTTTGTTGAGTATCTGCGCCTTGCCGGAAGTAGCAATCCAGTCGGCATTCACCTGCTCGGCAGGGATGGTCGGCTGCCCGGTGAGGTCGCCGTAGGCGCCACTCGTGGCCACGGGCGCGAGGTTGGGTTTGCCCGTTAGATCGTTGTAGGCTCCGCTGAACAAGTTTGGTTTATTCGTCAAACTGTTATAATCGCCATCAAAACCGGCGGGCAGTTTCACGAAGCTGCCGCCTGTGAGGTAGATAGTATCGTGGCTGATGCTCAGAATCTGAGATTCCGTAAAGGTGGGCACATTCGTCAAGTCGTTGTAGTCGCCGCTGAAACCGTTGCCCGCCTCTTTTGCATACAGAGCGTAGGGCACGCTCAACAACTGCTGCACACTCTCAATGGAGTAGTTGATGCCGCCCTCCGGGTCAATCTCCGATTTCAGGAAATAGGGACCGGTACTCCAGTCGATATTGGCGAAAACGCCCGCCATAGGCGAGCCACCGCCAATCTCCACAGTCATCAACCCGTTAGCGTTGGTTGTCGTGTTATGCTGCTCCACATATACGGCTGCACCCTGCGCAGAACCCTGCAAAATGGAAATACGTGCCGACACGTTCTGGTTGGCAATCAGGACATTGGCACTGTTGCGCACCACGGCCTGATAGGTCATCCTCTGCGGTGCTTGAGCAAACAAGTTATATACGGCCAGCACCATGATTATCAATGTGAAAATTTTTCTCATATCTGAAATTTATATTTGTTAATACTATCAACGTTATCTTTCTTACTGAACACCACACACAAAGAAAGTGGAGCTTCAATTCGACAGTCTCCACTCGGTAGGGCTGGACTCCCTGTTAGTAAGATACTGAAGAACAAGCCCCACCTATTCGTATTTGGCAATAAATACTCATTAGGCAAGCTTGATTTCCGATATCCGTACTAACATTCGAGAATTGTCCAGATTCACCGAGACGGATAAGCGAAAACTCGCTTTCTTTTCAATAAAAAACCGTTGTTCTGTCTTTTGGCAAAACAACGGGACAAAGATAAAAAAAATTGGATTAGATTAGATTAGGTTACGTTATATTTCACAAAAACATCGTCATCATAACGGGAAGCAGTGTGGTGACACCATTCTTGCCATAGTCTTTGGTGTAGATAAGATGTGGGTTGTTTATGCGTTCGGAATATTTGCGGCAGAACTCATCAAGCGATTTGTGGGTTTTGTAGCCAGAAGACTTTACCTCAAGAGGCCATATTTTTGCTCCTCGCGAAAGGAGAAAGTCAACCTCGTAGTTGTGGTTTGAAGTCGTTGAAGGCCATGCGTGGTAGAAGAGTCTGTTGCCATTGGCCGTGAGCACTTGTGCAACAATGTTCTCATAGACATAGCCAAGGTTGGCGGAGAGTTTGTCGGAGAGAAGCTTCTGATAGATGACGTTCTCGGTGATGTCCTTGTCCCAAAAAGCAAGAGTGACAAACAGTCCCGTGTCGCCAACATATATTTTGTACTGTTCCGTATTGCTGTGTAATGGCAACCCAACCGATGGGTCGTTGGCATGAAATGCGAAATTGACGACCATGCTTTCCCTCATTGCTTCCAAAATTTCATCGATATTTTTGCGTTCGCTATCGGACAGCACACTGCCAACCTGGTAACGCGAGGCGTTTTTGTTCAGCTCCGACGGAATAGCTTGAAACAGCCTTGACGCACGATAAGTGGGATCTATCTTGATAAAATCGTCAAAATACAACTCCAGAATTTCACGTTTCACCAGATCAACCTTGCTGAGGTTGTTGGTGTCAAGGTATTCGTTTACCGCTTGTGGCATCCCTCCAATCAGCATGTAGAGGTGAAAGTCGCGTAAAGCCTTGTTCAAGGCCTGTCGAAGTGGAAGCCATTTGTCGTAGAACTGCCTCAAAAGAGGAATTGAGGCGGAATCACCCAACGCCCAACGAAACTCTTCATAATCCATGGGATACATACTTATTCTGGTTTCCTCGCTTGGGATGATTATGTCCTTCGTGTTTTTACGAATAGATATAAGCGAGCCTGTCTCGATATAGTCGTAGCGATGGTCCTTGACGAGTTTTTTAATGGCCTGGCGGGCCATTGGACATTTCTGCACCTCGTCGAAAATGACAACCGACTGCCGTTCATGAAGATTAACGTTGTAGAGCGACTGTAGGCGAAGAAAGATGTAGTTGAGGTCCATCAGGTTGTCAAAAAGAGACCTCACCTCTTGTGAGGCCTCGGAAAAGTCGATTAGAAGGTAGGACTGATATTCGTTTCGTGCAAATTCTTCCACTATCGTTGATTTGCCTACTCTCCGCGCCCCTTTTACCAGAAGCGCAGTTTTGCCGTCCCGCTCATGTTTCCATTGGAGCATCTGGTTGTAAATCTTGCGTTTGAATATTCTTTCTTCCGCCATAACAAGTTTATTTTCAAGTGCAAAGATACTAAATATTCCAGAATCCCAAAAACAAAAAGTGGATTTTATTCCAGAATCCCCAAATTTTATTATCGGGATTATTCCAAAATCCCCTATTTTATGGCAACAATTGTACCAGCTCCAAAAAGTGGACACGAAAACCCGCTGCCCTGCCTCACGGCAAAACAACGACATACAGACAACAAAAAAATCCCGCACCACAATGTGATACGGGATTTATGTATCCTTATGAAAAACACCCTCTATTTCAGCAAGCCCATCAGATAGGCGCCATAGCCACTCTTCATCAAGGGCTGGGCAATCTCCTCCAACTGGGCAGCATCGATGAAGCCGTGCTTGTAGGCGATCTCCTCAATGCAGCCCACCTTCAGGCCCTGACGCGCCTCGATGACCTGCACGAACTGCGTGGCCTCGATCAAGGAGTTGAACGTGCCTGTGTCGAGCCAAGCAGTGCCGCGGTCCAACTTGCAGACCTTCAGCTTACCGGCTTCCAAATAATAACGGTTCACATCCGTAATCTCGTACTCGCCACGCGCACTGGGTTTGATGTTCTTGGCCACCTCCACCACGCTGTTGTCGTAGAAGTAAAGCCCCGGAACCGCATAGTTGGACTTGGGCTGCTTGGGCTTCTCCTCAATGGATACCGCCTTCATGTCCGCATCAAACTCCACCACGCCGTAACGCTCCGGATCCGACACGTGATAGGCGAAAATCACGCCACCGTCGGGATCCTTGCTCTCCATCAGATGGTGTTCGATACCGCCACCGTAGAAGATGTTGTCACCCAGCACAAGCGCTGCCTTATCATTGCCGATAAACTCCTCGCCAAGCACAAAGGCCTGCGCAAGGCCGTTAGGAACTTCCTGCACCTTATACTCGAAACGACATCCGATACGGGAGCCATCGCCCAGCAGGTGCTCGAAGTTAGGCAGGTCCTGCGGGGTGGATATGATGAGGATTTCCCGAATGTCTGCTTGCATGAGCGTCGAGATCGGGTAATAGATCATGGGCTTGTCATAGATGGGCATAAGCTGCTTGCTCATGGCCAGCGTGATGGGATGAAGACGGGTTCCGGCCCCGCCTGCCAATACGATTCCTTTCATAGCTCGTTGTGTTTTCTATTTTTCAATTTGTGAGGTGCAAAAATACATAAATTTCAAATATAGACAGGCTAAGAATTTACCGAATGTAGAGACGCGCCATGGTACTTTTCAGCGAATTATACAAATGAAATGTAATGACCGCAGATACAAACAAAAAAAGAGGATGAACACCAGTCCATCCTCTGCATGGCGTAATCCGTACGACAAATACTATTCGGCCTTAGGCTCTTCGGCAACGGTTTCAGCAGCGGCTTCGGCCACCACTTCCTCCGTCTTGACAGCCTTCTTGCTGCTTCTACGGGTACGGGTCGATTTCTTCTTGCCACCTTCGGTGGTGTAGGTTTCATTGTAGTCCACAAATTCGATGATGCACATCTCGGCATTGTCACCCTTGCGGAAGCCGGTCTTCAGGATACGAGTGTATCCGCCGGGGCGCGTGGCGATCTTCTGGGAAATCTCACGGAACAACTCGGTGACGGCATATTTGTTACGAAGCTGGGAGAAGACCATACGTCTGGAATGCGTCGTATCATTCTTGCTGCGCGTGACGATGGGCTCTACGAACTTCCTCAATTCTTTTGCCTTTGCCAAGGTCGTGGAAATTCTCTTATGCATAATCAGAGATGTAGCCATATTGGCCATCATGGCCTTTCTATGGGCATCCGTTCTTCCTAAATGATTGATTCTTTTCGCGTGTCTCATATTATTAATCTCTATCTAATTTATACTTTGATACATTCATTCCAAACTCCAAACCTTTGGATTTCACCAATTCCTCCAACTCGGCAAGGGATTTCTTACCGAAGTTGCGGAACTTGAGGAGGTCACTCTTATGGATGGCCACCAAGTCACCGAGCGTTTCCAGTTCTGCCGATTTCAGGCAGTTCAGCGCTCTGACGGAGAGGTCCATATCCACGAGTTTGGATTTGAGAATCTGACGTTTGAGAATGTCGTCCTCATCAAAATCCTCCACTGTGGCGGGCTCTTCCGGCGTATCCAAGGAGATCTTGTCATCGGAGAAAAGCGCAAAATGCTGAATCAGGATCTTGGCGGCTTCCTTCAACGCGTCTTTCGGGTTGATGGAACCATCCGTATCGATTTCCAGCACCAGCTTTTCAAAGTCCGTCTTCTGCTCAACGCGGTACGGTTCAATCACATACTTCACATTCTTGATGGGCGTATGGATGGAATCGATGGCGATGACGTTGATGCCCTCGTGCAATGTGTGGTTGTCCTCCACGGGCACATAACCGCGACCTTTGTCGATGGTGATCTCCATGACCAGTTTCACAGAGGGTTCCATGCGGCAGATCAGCAGCTCGGGATTGAGGACCTGGAAGAAGTTGAGGAAGCGGTTCATATCACCGGCGGTGAACTGTTCCTGGCCGGAGATGATGATGGTAGCCTTCTCAGCATTGTTGTTCTCAATCTTGTTCTTGAAACGCACCTGCTTGAGGTTCAGGACGATGTCGGTGACATCTTCCATCACGCCCGCGATGGAGGAGAACTCCTGGGCAACACCCTCGATTTTGACGGAGGTAATGGCATAGCCTTCCAATGAAGAGAGCAGCACGCGGCGCAGGGCGTTACCGATGGTTACGCCGTAGCCTTGCTGCAGGGGACGAAATTCAAATATGCCGTGAAAATCGTCGGCCTCGTTCATGATGACCTTATCGGGTTTCTGAAATGTTAATATTGCCATTTTTTTGTGTTTTAATTTGTGATCTGTAATTAATATCGTGTGAACTGTGAGCTGTGAACTGTGATCCGGAAGGGTTCTTTGTTCTGATCACTGTTCACTAATCACTGATCACTATTTGGAGTACAACTCGACGATAGCCTGCTCGTTAATGGTCTCGGGGATTTCCTCGCGCTGCGGATAGTTCATGAACTTGCCGACCATGAGGTTGCCATCCCATTCGAGCCAAGCGGAGTTCATCGCCTTGCCGCTGAGGGAATTGGTGATGACTTCAAGAGCTTGGGAGCGCTCGCGCACCTCCACCGTATCGCCGGGAACCAGCAGACGGGAAGGAATGTTGCAGATGGCGCCGTTGACGGAGATGTGGCGGTGGGAAACCAACTGGCGGGCGGCGGCACGGGAAGGCGCAATGCCCAAGCGGAACACCACATTGTCCAAGCGGGACTCGATAAGCTGCATGAGGTTCTGGCCCGTGACACCCTTCTTGCGGGCTGCCAAATGGAACAGTTTGCGGAACTGACGCTCAAGAAGACCGTAGGTGTATTTGGCTTTCTGCTTCTCCTGAAGCTGCATGCCGTACTCGGAAAGTTTGGAGCGTCTCCGGCTCTGACCATGCTGGCCCGGAGCGTAGTTCTTTCTCTCCAGACTCTTGTCCGGTCCGTAAATCGGTTCTTTGAATTTTCTTGCGATTTTCGTTTTAGGTCCTGTATATCTTGCCATAATTGTAAACTTTTTTTATTGTTATAAGATACTGTAAAAAATTATACTCTTCTGTGTTTGGGAGGACGGCAACCGTTGTGCGGAAGCGGAGTGACATCCGTAATCTCTTCCACGATGATACCCGTGGTGTTGATGGAGCGGATTGCAGATTCACGGCCTTGTCCCGGACCTTTAACGTAAACCTTCACCTTGCGCAGACCGAGATCGTAAGCGACCTTGGCACAATCCTGAGCCACCATCTGGGCAGCGTAAGGGGTGTTTTTCTTGGAACCTCTGTATCCCATCTTACCGGCAGAGGACCAGGAAATAACCTGACCGTCATTATTGGTAAGGGAAACAATAACGTTATTAAAAGATGCATATATGAACGCTTTTCCAGAAGCCTCAATTCTGACAACTTTTTTCTTGGATGTTTTAGTATTTTTTGCCATAACTGTATGTTTTCTCTATCCGTAATGATTATTAACTACTTGGTTGCTTTCTTCTTGTTTGCAACAGTTTTCTTACGTCCCTTACGTGTACGGGCGTTGTTCTTCGTGCTCTGTCCACGTACCGGTAATCCCAAACGGTGACGGATGCCTCTGTAACAGCCGATATCCATCAGTCGCTTGATGTTCATCTGCTCCTCAGATCTCAGAGGACCTTCCACCTTCAAATCATTAACCAATCCACGGATAACTGCCAACTCATCGTCGTTCCATTCATTTACCTTTTTGTCCCAGCTGATACCGGCCTTCGTCAGAATCTTTTGGGCAGTGCTTCTGCCGATTCCGTAAATGTAGGTCAAGCCGATCTCGCCATGTTTGTTCTTCGGTAAATCAATACCTGCAATTCTTGCCATATTACTTTAATATTTTATTGTTAATTAATAATTTTATTCGATGATAAATCCTAACCCTGACGCTGTTTCATCTTAGGGTTCTTCTTGTTAATCACGTAAACCACTCCGTGACGTTTCACCACGATACAGTCTTCTGATCTCTTTTTAACTGACGCTCTTACTTTCATTTTTTTCTGTTTTATTGATGTTATTATTTTTCTTTATTTGATTCCTTAACTTTTATAACGGAAGGTTATCCGCCCCTTGGTGAGGTCATACGGAGACATGGCCACCTGGACTTTGTCGCCGGGCAGGATCTTGATGTAATGCAGGCGCATCTTGCCGGAGAGGTGGGCGATGATCACATGCCCGCTTTCCAGCTGCACCCGGTAGAGCCCGTTCCCGCACGCTTCCGTCACGATGCCGTCCAAATCGAATGATGATTGCTTTGCCATATTCTGTATTTTTAATAGAGTTCGTTCGTTCCGATGACTTCACCTATCAGTTTATAGGAGGAGATGACTTCCGTTCCCTTGGAGGTGATGGCCAGCTGGTGTTCGTAATGGGCGGCAGGCTTGTGGTCACGGGTGCGGATGGTCCATCCGTCCTGCTCCATGTAAATTTTGTGCGAGCCGAGCGTGATCATCGGTTCGATGCAGATGCACATGCCCTCCTGCAGACGATCGCCACTGTTGGGCCGACCGAAATTGGGGATGTCGGGACGCTCGTGCATGTCCTTGCCGATGCCATGGCCGCATAGCTCGCGCACCACGCCGTAGTTGTACTTGCCCACGTATGTTTCCACCGTGTGGCCGATATCGCCTACCGTCTTGCCCGCCACAGCCACCTCGATGGCCTTGTTGAGGGATTCCTTGGTGCGGTCCATCAGCAGACGAACCTCCTCGGAAACCTCCCCAACGGCGAACGTGTAGGCGAAATCACCATGAAAACCGTCCAGAAGAGCCCCGCAATCCACCGACAGGATATCGCCGTCGTTCAGGTACATGCCCGCTTTGGGGATGCCATGAACCACCACGTCGTTCACCGAGAGGCAGAGCGCAGCGGGAAAACCCTCGAACCCCTTGAAAGAAGGAATCGCGTGATGGTCGCGGATGCACTCCTCCCCTATCTGGTCAAGGTAGGTCAAGGGCACACCGGGCTTGATGTACTTGGCAACCTCTGCCAAGGCAACAGCCACCACATGAGCGCTCTTTCTCAGCTTCTCGAAGTCGGCTTCGGATTTATATTTGATTCTTCTGAACATGTTCTCCATTATCCTCCATAAACACCACCCATACGGCCTTTGATACGGCCCGACTTAGTGAGACCGTCGTAATGTCTCATCAAGAGATGGCTCTCAATCTGCTGTAACGTATCCAGCACCACACCGACCATAATGATCAGGGACGTGCCGCCGAAGAACTGTGCGAACTGCTGGTTGACACCGAACATGCGGACGATGGCCGGCAGCACAGCCACGATGCCCAGGAAGATGGATCCCGGAAGCGTGATGCGCGACATGATGTTATCAATCAGCTCGGCCGTCTGCTTGCCAGGCTTCGTGCCCGGGATGAAACCGCCGTTCTTCTTCAAATCCTCGGCAATCTGCTGCGGATTGATGGTGATAGCCGTATAGAAATAGGTGAACAGTATAATCAAAATGAAATAAACCACGTTGTAGCCCAAACGGTTGTAATCGAGGAAGCTGCCCCAGAAGCCGGAGATGGACTCTTGGGAAGCGTTGGCGAAGATCATCGGGGGGATGAACATGAGCGCCTGGGCGAAGATGATAGGCATAACGCCGGCGGCGTTAACCTTGAGGGGCAGATAGTTGCGGACACCGCCGTACTGTTTGTTGCCGACAACACGCTTGGCGTATTGGACCGGAACGCGGCGGGTACCCTGCACGAGGAGGATACAGAGGGCGATAATCACCATCATCAGCACAATCTCGATGATGAAAACGATAGGACCACCGTTCATCTCACTGATACGGGCCACAAACTCGGCCTTGATAGCGAAGGGGAAACGGGCGATGATACCGATCATAATGATCATGGAGATACCGTTGCCAATACCGTTGTCGGTGATACGCTCACCCAACCACATGATGAAGAGCGTGGCGGCGATCAAAAGGATGAAAGCCGTGAAGCCGAAGGCCGTGAAGCCCAGCACATGGTGTTCCAGCATGGACGGGGCAATGGCGCCCGGGAACTGGTTGACGAGGTTGGCGATGTAAGCAGGAGCCTGGATGGCCAACACGATCACCGTAAGGTAACGCGTGATCTGGTTGATTTTCTTACGGCCACTCTCACCCTCTTTCTGCAAACGCTGGAAATAAGGCACAGCCAATGTGAGCAACTGCACCACGATGGATGCGGAGATGTACGGCATGATACCCAATGCGAAGATGGAAGCGTTGGAGAAGGCACCACCCGAGAAGAGGTCGATCATACCGAAGATACCCTTCTGCGCGGCACTGGTGAAAGCGGAAAGACCGCCGGGATTGATACCCGGAAGCACCACATGGGCACCGAAACGGTATATCAGGATGATGAAGAGCGTATAGAGAATTCTCTTACGGAGATCTTCAATCCTGAAAATGTTTTGTATCGTTTCAATAAATTTTTTCATGAGAAAAAGTGATTAAATTAAAAACTTACTCTGCAACAGGGGCATTGACTAACGCTGCCGTGCCGCCAACCTGCTCGATGGCAGCCTTGGCCTTGGCGGAATATTTGTCAGCCTTCACATTCACCTTGGCGGTGAGCTCACCCTTGGCCAGGATGGCGATCAGGTCGTTCTTCTTCGCCAAGCCGTTGGCAATCAGAACATCACGGTCAATGTCAGTGATATTCTTATCAGCAAGATGCTGCAAAGTGCTTATATTGATGGCGTTGTATTCCACGCGGTTGATGTTCTTGAAACCTCTCTTGGGCAAAATACGGTAGATGGGCATTTGACCACCCTCGAAACCGATCTTGCGGCTGTAACCGGAACGCGACTTAGCACCTTTATTACCACGTGTGGACGTGCCTCCCTTGCCGGAACCCTGTCCTCTGCCTATTCTTCTGTCACTGTGTGTTGAGTTTGCTGCTGGTTTTAAGTTGTGTAAATTCATCGTTTCTAAATTTCAACTGTTATTAATCTCGTTATAATTCTTCTACTGAAACCAAATGTTTGACGGCGTCCACAATACCCAGGATCTGGGGCGTGGCCTCATGTTCTACAGTCTGGTGCATTTTCCGGATGCCTAAGGCTTCCAACGATCTTTTTTGACGGATAGGTCTGTCAACCGCACTTCTAACTTGTGTAATTTTAATCTTTTTCATCCCTTCAAATTTTATTTTATTGATTAATTATTGATTACTTTCAAAAAAAAATAGCGCACTTTTGGAAGCAAAATGCAACTATTCTATCATTCGTAAACCATAAGAAACCCCTACCCTTTTGCCATCTTCTATTTCAATACAGTCCGTGAAATCAAGTAGTTACGTACTACTACGCCTCAAATCCAACCCCACAATCCATTTCACTTCTAAAAAGCGTGCAAAGATACATTTTTTTTCTTACCGTCAACATTTTCTTGTGGATATTTTTCACACCTATAAAAAAAGGGTGTCCGGACATGCCGGGCACCCTCTCAATCAATATAAGAAAATGTCTATTTCTGATAGAATTTGTAACGGTTGTCAATGACGGAGGTGTTCTGGATCAGGTAGGTCATCAGAGTGGCCTCGCCACGTTCGCGACCCATCAGAATGTTGCGGAGCATGTTCTTCTCCAGCATATAGCCCGGGGTGGCGGCACCCTTGGTGGTCTGCTGCAGATTGGCCACATACACCATGTTGCGACCGGCAACAGCCGTCGGCTTGTTGGCAGGCAAGCTGAAGATCTTGCCAATAGCCTTGCCCTCCACACCACGGTTCTGGTACATGTCGCCCGCGAAATAGAGCATCACGCTGTCCATCAGCTGAGTGGAATATTTTTGGGCGAGAGCCTCCATTGAGGAGGATGCCAGATCCTTGTTGACCATCTCGGCCACCATCTCAGCCTTCTTCTCAGCCGTCAGCATAGCCTCAATGTCGGCCTTGACGTTCTCGAACTTCTGCACACCCACCTTGCGGACGGTCTTGTTAGCGGCCACGGCCAGGAACATTCTGTCCACATTGATCACGTCGGAGATGTCGTCTTTCTTCGTGCCATCGGCGAAAGCCCAGCTCACGATGTCGCGGCAGTTGGGCAGCTGACCGATGGTCGTGGCCATGGAAAGCACATGCGTTCCGTTCACCGTCTGGATACCCTTCTTGGCAGCCTCGGAAATCAAGTCGGCATCCGAAGAGATGGAAGCGGCAAACTGGTTGGCCTGGGATTTGATGTTGTTGAACGTGGCCTCGGAAGCGACAATGTCATAATCATAAAGCACGAATTGTCTCTTCTCGATCAGCTGAGTGCGCTGCATCACCTGGAAAACGATGTAACCACCAGTGGCGGCATATACATAGAGACCGCCATCGGGCGTGGCCACCAATTCGTTATAGAGGGAGGCTATTGTACCTCTTTCCGGCAACCAGAACGTGCTGTCGGTACGCTCGCGGCCATTGAGGTAGTTGAGCTGGAGTTCGAAGATGGAAGCCTGACGGCTGGCAATCACGTTCTTCAAGCTGTCAGCAAGCAGACGGGCCTGTTTCTTCGTGTATTTGGCCGTCGTGTTCTGGGAGGTCTTGAACGGGAGTTCAATCGTAGCCACGAACACAGAATCGGGACGGAAAGCGCCACCGTAAACCTTGCCGAAGTACCATTTGGCGTTCTCGTAAGTGAACGGCTCGATGTAGGATCCCACCGGCATCTTGAAAATCAAGCTGTCGAGGATGTCCAACTGGATATCGTCTTTCTTGTAGAAGGTGCTGTCCACTGTGCCAACGCCCTTCTCGATGCTGTAATCCAACAGGGATTCCGCAGTGGCGAAGCGCTGGTAATCGGCGCGGACGGTATCCTCAATATCCTGCAGATCCTTAGGTGTGGGATTGATGGGGAACACAGCCACATCAATGTCACGATCCGGCTCGTAAGAGGTGAACAGATCTTTCTTATGGGTGTTGTAGAATGCCTTCATCTCCTTGTCGGTCGGCTTGGCGTTGATGTCGTTGAAAGCCGGCAACTGCGGATTCACCATCATGAGCTGCGTCATAGCCGTGGCATTGTCGTTAGCCAGCTGCTTGGCGGCGGCATCCGAGAAATAGAGGGAGCCCTGCACCAAAGAGAAGTAGTGGTTGGACTTCTCTGCCGAGAGGGCGAAGCGAACGATGGCCTTGTATGCGTTATACAGTTCCTTCGTCTGTTCGTTGTTGGCATATTCCTCGATATTGGAAATGATGGCCATGGCATTTTCCGGACCGAACTGCTCGGCCAGCGCCTGTGCGAACTGCATCAGATACTGGTTAGGCTGCTGCGTGTTCAGGCTGGCGACCATGTCGGCCTTGAAATCCTCCACCATCTGGGAGGTGTAAGCCATACCGAGGGCCTTGAGCTGTTTGTCCATGATGGCATCCTGAAGCATCTGACGCCAGGTCATCTCATGGATTTGGTAGGTTTCATTCTCGTCGAAAGAGGACTTCTTCTGGAGGAGTCTCATCAACGCGGTATTCTGCTCGTACTGTTCGCTATAGACGTTATCCATCTTCTTCCCATCCACTTTCGCCATCACATATTTGTTGGAGAAAGTACGGGTCACCTGGGAAAGGTCGCCCAAGATGAAGGCAAGTAAGGCCAAGCCGATGATAATCATCAACGCGACACCGTGTTTGCGAATTGCACCAATTGCTGCCATATTTTCTGATTTTAAATGTTTACAATATTATATATATAGAATGGGTTGATGATTAGGCCTCAGCGCCCTCTTCAGCCTCACCCTCAGCAGCTTCAACCACGGCGTTACGGGTCGGGTTGACAGAGACGATGACCTTGTTGGCATTGTCAACGATTTCCAGATTGTCGATATGGATGTCTCCAATCTTGATCATATCGTTGATTTCCATGTTGGAGATGTCGGTCACGATATTCTCGGGGATGTTCTCAAGCAGGCCGCGCACTTTGAGTTTGCGCACTCTCTTCTGGAGGGAACCGCCTTTGAGGACACCCGGGGATGTGCCCTTCAACATGAAAGGAAGCTCGATGGTGATGGGCTTGCCGTCCACGATTTCAAGGAAGTCAACATGCAGGAGTTTATCCGTAATCGGGTGGAACTGCGTTTCTTGCACGATGGCGCGGGTGGCGAAGCCGTCGATGTTGAGATCAACATACTGCACTTCGGGGACATAGAGCAGTTTTTGGAACTGTCTCTCTTCCACAACGAAGAGTTTCTGTTCTTTTCCGCCGTACAGCACGCAAGGGATCATGCCCTGGTTACGTTGGTTTTTTGCATCTTTTTTCCCTACGTTCCCACGGAGGGAACCGCTAATAGATACTGATTTCATTACTTTTTGATTTTTAAATGATTAATATTTGGGGTATTTTAAAAACGGCGGCAAAAGTACAAAAAAAATTCATACCATCCGCTTCGGAAATGAGGGTGCTGAAAAAGGTAAACTTCTCATCACAGGCAACGCCCGCACCACCTGCTTGTCGGCATCGGTGAGGTGCGTGTAGCTGCCCAACCGGTCGGGATGTACGTAATAGAGACTGTCCACCCCGTTGCGGCGCACGCAGAGGGCGGCGAGGCCGTTGGCGCCATAGACGTAGTAATAATGTGCACTATTTTGAATCATCATTTTTGGGTCTAACGTTGTAAAATTTACGAAACAGCACACATTCGTAATATGTATCGATTATTTCAAAATGTTTCTCTATTTGTTGCATCGCAGAGAGCAAATCTGTCACTGTAATAACACAACCTGATTTTAGTTTTATTTCATATATAGAGCCTATCGCTGATCTTAATAGAGGGCGAATTCGGACAAAAGATTCTATGTCTGATAATTGAAAATCGACCTTAATATCTTCCCTGTCATAACTAATCTTTTCGTTACAAACATCGTACTCCAATAACGTATCGTAATCGTATAGGAGATATTTAACCAAAACACCAATGGGATAAATGGAAAGAAGAAATATCATATCTATAATTAGAAGAAGAAATAAAATATTTTCCCATAGTGGA
>JAEEGL010034573.1_pt1 | contig 69822 bp, 52 predicted proteins | sample 9134231 | NCBI WGS metagenome assembly JAEEGL01 (sample SAMN16246548, study PRJNA631951) | gut metagenome | biome: gut microbiome; feature: rumen; material: fiber-attached | host: Bos | place: Iran: Karaj | collected 2018-10
CCCATTATACGCAATCTGAGGACTTTGGAGTATTCCAATAATAGCATTTCTCTTTGGTTTATATAATTGCAATGCTCTTACATGGAATTTGGAAAGGACGGATGGGGAAGAATTTCGGCGATGTTGCCGCATTTGCATGTTTCGGGAATGGCAGTTTCTAAATAAATCCGCGGCGCCCCCTGGCTATATTCGACGGGCAAAAAAAAAGAACTGACCGCGGTCAGTTCTTTTTTGTACGCCTGCAGGGGCTCGAACCCTGGACACCCTGATTAAGAGTCAGGTGCTCTACCAACTGAGCTACAAGCGCATCCTTGTTGGTGCAATCAACCTGTTTTCGTAATTGCGACTGCAAAGGTAGAAACTTTTCTTTTATCCACCAAATATTTCCTTCTTTTTTTTCTCGAAAAAGCGTTATTATGCCTTTTCGGGGCTTGTATTTTGATATTTGTCAAGCCAAAGAGGGTTATCTTGTTGCCCTGAAACTCTCCATGTTCTCGTATCTGCGCTTCATGAACCGGTTGTAGATGTTTTTCATCCACACATGGTTCAGGCAGATAAATGCAAGGCCAATGAGAAGGAGGATGATGAAAGTGGTGGTTTCGCTAAAGAAGACGCTCAGCACGCTGATGATGATGACGGGCGCAAACATTGCTAGCATCTCGGCAATGATGGCAAACCAGTTGGTTTCCACATTGCCCTTCGTCACCAGCTTGGAGTTCAGGGGAATGGTCTGCTTGTTCCAAACGGCCATTTGCATGAACATGAAGAACACCGGTCCGGCGGTGAACGCTGCCAGTGAAATGAGCATGAGAAGCGTGTATTTGCCCATGAAAATGGTTGGAATCATGATGACGAAAGGAACAAGCAGGAGGGCGCAATAGAAGAAATACTTGCCCTTCATCAGGTTGAGGATGTTCTCCTTGTGCACCATCAGCGCATCGATGTAGTTGCCCTCGGCTCCCATTATCTTGATAAGCAGCATGCCGCCGTTGATGATGAACACATAGACAATGAAGAACTTGGAGGCGAAGGCACCGTCGTAGATGTCGGTATAGGAAATGATGACGCTGAGGAAAACCGTGAACACGGTGGAATAGATGAAAGAATACCGCATGTTCTTGTTGCGGATGATGCTCTTAATTTCAAGCTTGATATATTCACCGATGATTCCGAAACGGTCAAGCTGTCCAAATTGCCATACCTTATTTAATTGTTTGCCCGACTCCGACTCGTTGCTTTCTTGCCATGTGAATTTGTATTGCAATTTCCGGTTGATGAAGAAATAGACGGCCAAAAGTGCAAAGATGCCGATGAAGACAAGGGGACTCCAGTTGACGGCGGCCTCGCCAATGGCTCCGAAAGCGTCGAACATCGTGTCGAAATCCTTTATCACCCACGGCAGGAACAAGGCGCCGTAAATCAGCACGGGACCAATCCATGACAGGGCGCTTCGGGTGATGAGCGTGCGCCACAACATGTAGTTCTGGCTGTTAAGGATTATAATAAGCTGGAAAACAATGATGAAACCGAGGGTGGCAAAAAAACCGCTACTGAAAAACAGGGTGAGAAAAGCGTATGGAATGGTCACCGCAAGCCAAACGAGATTGTTTTCAGAAACGATGCTCGAAAGGATAAACGTCTCTACGCAGGCGTAACGGGGAAGGGGGAGCAGCTGGTAAGGCTTGAAAAGCTGTGCCGGCGTGCGCTGCCCCATAAAACGGAAAAGGAAGTCGATGACAAGAATGAAAGGCAGAAGTCCGAAAAAGAATTCTGCGGGAGTGGAGGTTCTTGACGAGTTGGCAATGAATGCAAACATGATGGCAAGAAACATCATGTACAAAATCATGAAGCCCGCCAGAACGTAAATAATGATTTTCGAGGTCTTGTTTTGTTCATAAACAGCACTCCGCTTCTCACTGAGTTTGATGTGGCGGCGGAGTGTTTTGAAAATTTCAATGCGGTTCATATTAGTTTCTTATCTTAAATCGATCACTTCTGCGTTTGGATAATCTTTGGAACTGAATTTAAAGGTGCTGTCGGCCAGCTTGCGGCTCTTGAATTGCGAAAGCGTGATGGTTGACCAGCCTTTGTCGGTGCGCATTTCCACTTTCGTGGGAACATATTGCTTACTTACAGTGATTTTCATTTCCTTGATGCTCTTTTTGGCATCGCTGGCAATAAGCCTTACAACGTTTCCGCCGGCGGTGGCCGTGTGGCTCAGTTTATAACCATTTTTATATATATGTATGAAATTGTACGGATTCATCGTCTGTTGCTGGGCGCTGTTGGGAGTGCTCACGTTCACTTCTTCGGCCTGTTTGTTATAGGTCCATTGTGTTTTTCCGTCGTACCAGATGATGAATTGTTGGGATTCAGCACAGAACATGTTCCCCTTTACCAAAATCTTTCCCGATGCACTTCCCAATTTCCCACTCATGGCGTAATTGGCTTGTGCGCCTTCTTTGTTGCTTACCACCGCGGCGGCCTTGTCGAGGATGGTGCGGGCCTTTTGTGCATTGGTCTGAGCCTTCGTGCCTGCCACAACCAGTAGCATGGCTATCGTGAAAAACATTATTTTCTTCATTTTCTTAATGGTTTTAATGATACATTCTGCTTATTTTGATGCCCCTCGGCGTTTTTGGTTTAACGGCAGGATGCTTAACAAGTGTTGTCGTTGGTGGTCATTTGTTAATAAATCAAGCGATTTGCAGTGTTATGGCCGCTATTTGCCCCTTATGCTTGCCAACTTGCTTTCAAGGCTCATGGGGTCGGCAATAAGCACGTCCCTGGGCTTGCTTCCCATTGCCTGTCCAACGATACCAGCTTTTTCGAGCGAGTCCATCAGTCGTCCGGCCCTGTTGTAGCCAATGCCGAACTTGCGTTGTATCATGCTGGTGGAACCTTGCTGAGTGGTGACGATAAGGCGAGCTGCCTCCTCGAAGAGTGCATCAATATTGTGCATATCGATGGCTGCTGCTCCTCCGCCATCTTCCTCGTCAGTTGTGGGTTCGGGCAGCTCCATAGGTTCTAATGGACCGGGCTGATTCTCGATGAAATCGTTGATTTTCTCCACTTCAGGCGTGTCAACGAAGGCGCACTGCACCCTGACGGGTTCCCCCCCGTTCAGGTAGAGCATGTCGCCGCGTCCCACCAGTTGGTTGGCACCGGTACGGTCGAGAATGGTCATGGAGTCAATGCGGGCACTGGTTTTGAAGGCAATGCGTCCCGGGAAATTGGCTTTGATGTTTCCGGTGATGATTTTTGTTGTAGGACGCTGAGTGGCAATCACCATGTGGATGCCCACGGCGCGGGCCAGCTGTGCAATACGGGCGATAGGCAGTTCAATTTCTTTTCCTGCCGTAAGAATCAAATCGCCGAATTCATCGATGATGACCACAATGTAGGGCATGAAGTCGTGCCCGTCGCTTAGTCTCAGTTTGCGGTCCAGGAATTTCTTGTTATATTCTTTTACGGTACGCGCGCCGGCGGCTTTCAGCAGGTCGTAGCGGTGGTCCATCAGTTTGCAGAGCGAGTTGAGCGTCTTGATAACCTTTGTCACGTCGGTGATAATGGCTTCCTCGTTCTCGTCGAGAGTGGGGATTTGCGCCATGAAATGGTTGACAATGGGCGTATAGACCGAAAACTCAACCTTCTTCGGGTCGATGAGCACGAATTTCAGTTCGTTGGGGTGCTTTTTGTAGAGCAAAGATGTGATGATGGCATTCAGTCCCACCGATTTTCCCTGACCGGTGGCACCTGCCACCAGAAGGTGCGGAATCTTTGCCAGGTCAACCATGAACACCTCGTTGGTGATGGTCTTTCCAAGAGCCAGGGGCAGGTCCATGTTTGTTTCCTTGAACCGTTTTGAGTTGATGACGGTTTCCATGGACACGATTTGCGGATTAGCATTGGGCACCTCAATACCGATGGTTCCCTTTCCTGGAATGGGCGCAATGATACGTATGCCCAGTGCCGAGAGGCTTAAGGCGATGTCGTCCTCAAGATTTCTGATTCTTGAGATGCGCACGCCCTCTGCCGGTGTGATTTCATAAAGGGTGATGGTGGGACCAACCGTGGCATGGATGGACCGTATCTGCACGCCGAAGTCGTTGAGCACCTTCAAGATGCGGTTCATGTTGGCCTGTTGCTCCTCCTTGTCGATGGTCGGTTTCTCACTGGTGTCGTATTTCTTCAGCAAGTCGATGGTGGGATATTGGTATTTTGTCCACGGTTCCTTCGGATTGATGGGCTGAAGGGGAACCTTGCTATCGTCGATCATGGTTTTCCCATTGGCCTTTTCGTCGCCTTTTCCTGCGGTCACCTCAATCTCAATGGGTCCCTTCCCTTTGGCCTCTTTTGTCTGGTTTTGAGCATCTTCCACGTTCATTACCAGGTCGGGTTCATGTTCTTTCTCTTCTTGTTCCTCAACCTCCATGGTGATGACGGGCTCTTTGGGTTCTTCTTGTTCGGGGATGGGCACTTCCGGCGTTTTTTCGTCTTTTTTCTGCTCGTTTGTAATGACGAATTTCACTTTCCTGTTGATATATCCGATGGGGTTGAGCATCTTTCTCACCACATTGATGGTTTCGTTGCTGATGTAGGTGAGAAACAGGATGGCCACCAATGCAAGAATGGCCGTCAGTCCGGGTGCACCGATGACATTTTCGAGGAACTGGCAGCACATCTTTCCATGATCGCCGCCGGGATTATAGACTTGGTCGCCCATGATGGGGGTGAGGAATTTGGCGAATGTCACCGAGCACCACAGCATCAGGATGACAAGTCCCATGAACCATTTCAGCAGGTTGATGCCATTGTAAACGTGCATCATGCGCAGCCCCACCAGTCCGATGAGCACGGGAATGACAAAAGCCGGCAGTCCGAAGCACTCGCAGATGAAGAAATGCGAGAGCAGCGCGCCCATGGAACCGCATGAATTTTGAAATTCTTTCTGAGTGTTCAGCCAGTCGCCCGGTTTCATGTCGAGCACAAAGCTCTGGTCTGCCTGCCCCGTGAACAGATACGACACGAAAGCAATGGCCATGTAGATGGCCAGTAGAATGAGCACAAACCCGAAGATGAAGTTGAAAAAGTCATTCTGAAATATATTTTTTATGCCAATCGCCTCTGTGAACGATGCCGTTTTTTCCTTACGTTTTTTCTTTGCCATTTTCTCTTTAATTGCTAATAATCTGCAAAAGTAAATGATTTTTGTCATATTCTGCCCATAAAATCGTATTTTTTTTATAATTTTGCACTTTCAAAACACGTCAATGACAAAAATCATCTATAAACAATACGACAAGAAGCTCATCAGCACGCTCCCTGTGGTGTCTTTCCCGGGGCGTATTGTCACTGTTTTTTCACCTGGCGAAACCCGTCTTGCCGTCAACTATCTCCTTTCGCAAGACATCCTGGGTGTTGACACCGAGACGCGCCCGTCGTTCAAGAAGGGGTATCAGCATGCCGTGTCGTTGTTGCAGGTGTCTTCGCGCGATGTATGTTTCCTTTTCCGCCTCAATTTTATCGGGATGACCCCCGACATCATCCGTTTTCTTGAGGACACCACCGTTCCCAAGATAGGGCTGTCGTGGCACGACGACGTACTTTCGCTGAAGAAACGTTGCGATTTCACCCCCGGCCTGTTCATCGATTTGCAGGAACATGTGGGCGAAATAGGCATCGAGGACCTAAGCCTTCAGAAGATTTTTGCCAACCTCTTCGGGCAGAAAATCACCAAGAAAGAACAACTTTCCAACTGGGAGAACCAAGTACTCACCGACAAGCAGAAACTCTATGCCGCCACCGATGCGTGGGCGTGCATAAAGATATATGATGAGCTGATGAGGCTGAAAGCATCTGGCGACTATGAACTCATAGATAATAAAGCTTATGAAATACAAGACAGTTTACCTGAAGAAAGGTAAGGAAGAGAGTTTGCGCCGCTTCCATCCGTGGGTGTTCTCCGGCGCGTTGGAGCGGATGGACGACGATGTGGCCGATGGCGACATCGTGAAGGTGTTCACTCATGACCGTCAATTCATCGCCGTCGGGCATTTCCAGGTGGGGTCTATTGCGGTGCGCGTGCTGTCGTTCCGCGACATTGACATCGACGACCAGTTTTGGCATTCGCGACTGACTGCCGCCCTTGAGGTGAGGCGCACGGCAGGGCTCCTTGACACCAGCCACAACAACACCTTCCGACTGGTGCATGGCGAGGGCGACAACCTGCCGGGCCTGGTCATCGACTGCTATGGTTCAACGGCCGTCATGCAGGCCCACAGCGTGGGCATGCACTTGTCGCGCCACAACATTGCCCGACAACTGGCAACGATGATGGAAGGGCGCATCGAGAACATCTACTACAAGAGCGAAACCACCTTGCCTTATAAGGCGCAGCTCGACAACGAAAGCGGGTTCCTCTATGGCAAGAGCGGCGACGACATTGCCGTGGAAAACGGCCTCAGCTTTCATATTGACTGGCTGAAAGGACAAAAAACGGGCTTCTTCATCGACCAGCGCGAAAACCGCAAATTGCTTGAACAATATGCCCGTAACCGCAACGTGCTCAATATGTTTTGCTACACGGGCGGATTCTCGGTCTATGCCATGCGCGGACAAGCCCTGCTGGTACATTCCGTTGACAGTAGCGAGAAGGCCATCAAGCTGACCAATGCCAACGTGGAGCTGAATTTCCCCGGCGATGCCCGCCACCAGGCTTTCTGCGACGATGCGTTCAAGTTCCTCGACAACTCCACCCGCCAGTACGACCTTGTCATCCTCGACCCGCCGGCTTTTGCCAAGCACCGCGCCGCCCTTCACAACGCACTGAAAGGTTATACGCGGCTTAACCAGAAAGCCTTTGAGCAAATAGCCCCCAACGGCATTTTGTTCACCTTCAGTTGTTCACAGGTGGTGACAAAAGACCATTTCCGAAATGCCGTGTTCACCGCGGCGGCCCTGGCTGGGCGTAAGGTGCGCATTCTTCACCAGTTGCACCAACCGGCCGACCATCCCGTCAACATTTATCATCCCGAGGGCGAATATCTCAAGGGCCTCGTGCTTTACGTTGAATAGCTAACGACTCCACGGATAACTGCTTCATGAACGCTGACCTGACCAAAAAAGTGGCCGCCTATATCTCCCGACACCAGTTGATGACTCCTGGTGGCAAGTATTTGGTGGCACTTTCCGGCGGTGCCGACAGTGTTTTCTTGTTGTTGATAATGAAGGAGTTATCGTTTGTGGTTGAAGCAGTTCATTGCAATTTCAGACTCAGGGGAGAGGAGTCTGAACGCGACGAGTTGTTTTGTCGCACCCTTTGCGAACAACAACACGTCCCCCTCCATCTGGCACATTTCGACACACGTTCCTATGCGCAGCTCCACGGGCAAAGCATTGAGCTGGCTGCCCGTCACTTGCGTTACCACTATTTTGCGCAGCTGGCCGCCGACTTACATGCCGAAGGCTTGTGTACCGGCCACCACCGCGACGACTCCGTTGAAACGACTTTGCTCAACATGATTCGGGGAACAGGGTTGCGCGGACTGACAGGCATCGCGCCGAAAGTTGAGATGAAGCTGACCGCGCAAATGCCTGTTTTACAGGTGATTCGCCCTTTGCTTTGCCTCACCCATGAGGAAATGAAGGGCGCTTTACAGGCCGCTTGCCAGCCCTGGGTTGACGACAGCACCAACTTCCATCCCGACGAGGCCACCCGCAATTTCATCCGACTCAGACTATTGCCGCTCATGAGCCAGGCCAATCCGTCGGCCAGCGCCAACATTGCCCGCATGTCCGACCACCTGTCGCAGGCTTCCCAGCTGCTCGATTTCTTCCTCGGCGACGTGGCAAGCCGCTGCATGAAAGATGAACCCCACGGCTTTTCCATCGATTTTTCACTATTCGAAGGCTTGCCGGCCCCTCAATATGTGCTGCATTTTTTATTGCGCGACGCCCATTTTTCATCTCTTCAGCTCGATGAAATCTGGAAAAATCGACATTCCGGCACTGGTCTGCTCTTCGGTTCGTCCACTCACGAGCTGCTCATTGACCGTGGCCGGTTCTTGGTGGAACCCAAAGGCAACGCGCCCCTGGTTCGCCTTAAAATTCCCGAGCCTGGCAATTATGTGATGGACGAAAACCATACCTTATTTATAAATAAAAAGGACACCATCGCCGATGCCCTTTTCCTGCGCGACCATCTCCGAGAGCCTCAGCTGGCCTGTGTCGATGCAGAGAAGGTGGCTTTTCCCCTCATGCTCAGAACCATTGAGAACGGCGACACGTTCACCCCTTACGGAATGAAGGGCCACCGGCTGGTGAGCGACTATCTCACCGACCTGCATGTCAACCGCTTTGAGAAGCGTCGGCAACTCGTTGTGGCCGATGCCAAGGGGCGCATTGTCTGGATGGTGAACAGGCGCGTTGACGACCATTACAAGATAACCCCTGAAACGCGGTCGTTTTTCGTGATTCAATTATCAGAAAGGAAGAGCCATGGCGTGTGACTTTATTTTGACAATTTCGCCCTCTGTTTCCATCCGTTTTGTAAATATGTTTTATCATCCGGATGGTTTGACGTCAATTTTCATGGAGAAAAATGGCACTTTTCGAGGAGAGATTTGCGGTCAAAGTCCTCGAAATTTGGCGTTTTTCTCGGTGCGTTTTTAAACCGTTGATAATCAGTGATATAGAAATTTGATATTTTGTAAAGATTTTTCATGGGCCACGGGTGTTGTTTTTTAGTAATAAATATTGACAAATTTTGATAAAAACAAGATAAAATATGAATACGGAAGAACTATTAGCGAAGTTCAAGGTTGAGTCGTTGAGCGACATGCAGCGCGACGTGGTTGACACGTTGCTGACGCGTACTTGCAACGTAATTGTGTTGTCGCCCACGGGTTCGGGCAAGACACTGGCCTATCTGTTGCCCCTTGTGCAACGCATCGACACGTCGAGCGATGACTTGCAAGCCGTGGTAATCGTGCCTGGAAGGGAACTGGCCCTTCAATCGCACACCGTGCTGAAGGATGCGCGGTGCGGAGTGCGGTCGGCTGCTCTATATGGAGGGCGCCCCACCATGGAGGAACACCGGGCTTTGCGCGAGCTGAAACCTCATGTGGTGTTTGTTACTCCGGGACGTTTCAATGACCATGTAGATAAGGGCAACTTGCTGACCGACAAGGTGAAATGGGCAGTCATCGACGAGTTTGACAAATGTCTCAGCATGGGCTTCGAGCAGGAAATGACCCGCGCCCTTGAAGCCTTGCCGCACCGTGTGCGCCGAGTATTGCTCTCGGCCACGGCCGCCGATGCCATGCCAGCCTTCGTCAACATGGACAAGGCGCGCGTGGTTGACTATAGGAAAAGTGAGGAGAAACGCACCGCCGTTTTCCGCATCGATTGTCCGCAAACCGACAAGCTGCCCGAACTGTTAAGATTTCTCGACCAGGCAGGGCAGGGGAGTACCGTGGTTTTCCTCAACTACCGCGAGAGCGTGGAGCGGGTGGCGGCGTTCCTCGTGAATGAGGGCTATGTGGTCAGCATGTATCATGGCGGGCTCGACCAAAAGCAACGCGAGCGCGCACTCTACCTTTTCTCCAACGGTTCGGCCAGCGTGCTCGTGTGTACCGACCTGGCTTCGCGCGGACTCGACATTCCCGACATTGAGAACATCGTACACTATCACCTGCCCGAAACGCGCGAGGCATATACCCACCGCATAGGGCGTACGGCCCGTTGGGACAAGTCGGGGCGCGCTTTCTTTCTCTTGAACAGCCGCGAACAACTGCCCGACTATGTGGAAGATGAGGTGGAACCGTTCGTGCTGCCCGAAGCTCCCGACATTCGCAGAATGCCGCCACGCCCGCGAATGGTGACGCTCTACATCGGCAAAGGCAAGGGCGACAAGGTCTCAAAAGGCGACATCGTTGGCTTCCTTTGCAAAAAAGGCGGACTCGACATGAAGGACATCGGACGGATTGACGTGATGGACCGCTACGCCTATGCCGCCGTCAGCAGTGATAAGTATCAGGAAGTGCTCAAAAAAATACAAGGGGAGCGCCTGAAAGGTCTTAAAACGCTATTTGAACTTGTCAAAACGACCGTCTAAGCAACGAAAAAAGGCTGATTTATAAGAAAATATTTGGCCGTGTCGCCTAATATACGTATTTTTGCATGAAATTATAACATTTTTAACCCATTTAGTATAATGAAAAAGTATAATTTTAATGCCGGACCTTCTATGCTTCCGCGCGAGGTGATAGAAAATACGGCAAAGCAGATTTTGGATTTCAACGGTAGTGGTTTGTCATTGGCCGAAATCAGTCATCGCGCCAAGGATTTCCAGCCTGTGGTTGACGAGGCAGAGGCACTCGTGAAAGAGTTGCTCGCGGTGCCCGAGGGCTATTCTGTCATCTTCCTCGGAGGCGGCGCGTCGCTCGAATTCTGCATGGTTCCCTACAACTTCCTGATAAAGAAGGCCGCCTATCTGAACACCGGCACATGGGCAAAGAAAGCCATGAAAGAGGCCAAGTTGTTCGGCGAGGTGGTGGAAGTGGCTTCTTCTGCCGATGCAAATTATACTTTCATTCCCAAGGGATGGGAAGTGCCGGCCGATGTGGACTATCTGCACATCACGTCGAACAACACCATCTACGGCACCGAGATGCGCAAAGACCTCGACGTGCCCGTAAGATTGATTGCCGATATGTCGTCGGACATCTTCAGCCGTCCCGTTGACGTGGCCAAGTATGACTGCATCTATGCCGGTGCACAAAAGAATCTTTCGATGGCCGGCGTCACCATCGTCATCCTGAAGAACGATGCCCTGGGCCGTGCCCCGCGCCCCATTCCCACCATGCTCGACTATCGCACACATGTGGAAAAAGGTTCTATGTTCAACACGCCTCCCGTGGTGCCCATCTACACGGCTTTGGAAAACCTCCGCTGGATCAAGGCCCAAGGCGGTGTGGAAGCCATGGACAAGCTCGCTTTGCAAAGGGCAGAGATGCTTTATGGTGAGATTGACCGCAACAAGCTCTTCAAAGGCACCGTGGCCGAGGAAGACCGTTCGGTGATGAACATTTGCTTCGTGATGAACGAGGAATATGCCGAGTTGGAAAAGCCGTTCTTTGAATTTGCCACCGCAAAAGGCATGGTGGGCATCAAGGGACATCGCTCGGTGGGCGGATTCAGGGCAAGTTGCTACAACGCCCAGACCATTGAGGGCGTGCAGGCGCTTATCGATGCCATGCAGGAATTTGAGAAAAACAACTAATTGGAAAAATTGCCGAAATGAAGATATTAGTAGCAACAGAGAAACCTTTTGCATCTGCCGCCGTAGAGGGCATACGCAAGGAAGTGGAAGCTGCCGGAAATGAACTGGTGCTTCTTGAGAAATATACTGAAAAGGCACAGCTCTTGCAGGCCGTGGCCGATGCCGATGCCATGATTATCCGCTCGGACAAGGTGGATGAGGAAGTGCTTGATGCCGCCAAAAAGTTGAAAATCGTGGTGAGGGCAGGTGCCGGCTACGACAACATCGACCTTGCCTCGGCTACGGCTCACAAGGTGGTGGCCGAGAACACTCCGGGCCAGAACGCCAATGCCGTGGCAGAACTGGTGTTCGGACTCCTCGTCATGGCCGTGCGCGGTTTCTATAACGGAAAGAGCGGAACGGAACTTTTGGGCAAGAAACTTGGCATTTTGGCTTTCGGAAATGTAGGGCGCAACGTGGCCCGCATCGCCAAAGGATTCGGAATGGAAGTGTATGCCTACGACGCCTATTGCCCCGCTGAGGTGATAGAGAAGGCCGGTGTAAAGGCCGTGGCTTGCCAGGACGAGCTGTTTGAAAAGTGCGACGTCGTATCGCTTCACATTCCGGCAACGCCCGAAACCCGCCAAAGCATCAACCGCGAATTGGTGGGCAAGATGAAGAAAGGCGGTATCTTGGTGAACACCGCACGCAAGGAGGTCATCGACGAACCTCAACTTCTCCAGCTCCTTGCTGAGCGCGAAGACCTGAAGTTCGTCACCGACATCAAGCCCGATATGCACGATGAATTCGCCAAATTTGAAGGACGCTACTTCTCAACACCCAAAAAAATGGGTGCCCAGACGGCAGAGGCCAATATCAATGCCGGCATTGCCGCCGCAAGGCAGATCAACGCTTTCTTTGAGAATGGCGACACAAAGTTCCAAGTGAACAAATAAGCAAAGCCCCGACTTGAGATGGTCGGGACTTGGTAATATAAAAAATGAGGATGTGTAAAAAAGCACATCCTCATTTTTCGTTCGTTATTTCCTGAACAGGTCTTTTCCCTTTACGAAGACAACTGTTCCGTATTTCTCCAGTTCCTTGAGGTTGAGCTTCTTCTTGTTGCCCACAATTCCGAAGACACGGTGTTGGCGGTTGTTCTTGATGTTTTCTTGATAGAACTTCTCCATGTCGGCGAAGGTGGCTTTCTTCAGAAGATCGGCTTTTCCGGTGTTGATGTCTTGGGTGAAACCATTCTGCTTTTGCGAGGCGATGGTGGAACCCATTTCACGGAACGACGGAAAGTCGCTGCTAAGTTTATTGATAAGATCCTGACGTGCGGAACGGAAATTCTTATCATGGCGGGGCATGTCTTGTAGCAGAGAGTCAACCAGTGCGACGGCACTCATGGTCTTGTCGGCCTGTGTTCCCGTAACGGTAAGCAATGCCATCGGCGACGTGGGGTGCAACTTGTAGGAACGGCTTCCCATCATACATGACGTGGTATAGGCCATGGAACGAAATTCGCGCACCTCCAGGAAGAGCACCGACGACATGCCTCCTCCGAAATACTGCCTCAGGAGTTCGGCGGGAATGCGCTCCTCGGCAGAGGGCAGTGCTTTCATCTGGTCGTAAGTAAAGAAGAGCGTCTGGCGCGATTTGGGCATGTCGAAGACATATACCAGGGGCCGGTCATAGCCCTCGAAATCGTTTCCGTAGCTGACAAAAGGCTGCTTGCTGAGCTCCACGGGCAGCGTTTTCCTGATGGCTTCTTCCACTTCTTTGGCCTTGAGCGTGCCGCTATAGACATAAGTGGAGGTGCTTGTCAGGGCTTTCTTGAACACCTCGGCCAGTTCCTCGCCCGTCATTTTCTTGGCTTCCTTTGACGTAATCCTTTGTAAATAAGGGGATTTGTTGCCGTACATGACTTTTCTCATCAAGGCCGTCATGACGTCGCTATTCTCTGAGGCAAGCGACTTTTCCTCAGTCTTTATCTCGTCTCTTACTTTCTCCATCGCCTTATCGTCGGGCAACAGGCGCTTCACGATGTGGCCTGCCAGCTCCATGGTCGGCATGAAGTTCTTATCGACACCAGAGATGGTCATTGTCATCGTTTTTTCGTCGCTTCCGAAGGTGATGTCGGCACCGAGGGCCTGTAGTGCGGCCCCGAACTGCTGACGGGTGAGCGAGTCGGTGCCCGCGGAGTTGAGCATGACAACCGTTGCTGGCATCTTCGTGTCGGCCATGGAGCCATAGTTGTATTCCACGGTAAGCTGGAAAAGGTCGTTCATGGGATTCTCCACCGTGTAAAGCGTGGCGTGGGGTGAAAGTATCGTGGTGGTGGCGTCGCGGTCAAAGTCAATGAGCCTCGGCTCGATGTCTTGAACGGGCAGGGCAGCAAGTTTGCGGGCATAATCCGACTCTGCATCAACGTTCTTGGGTTTCACGGGAGTGTAGCCGGGTTGCGACATCTTGTCCTTTTCCTGATGGCCGAATTTCTTCTTCAATCTTATGAATGGTGCGTCGAGATATCGTTTCGCCGCCGCCATCACGTCAGCCTTGGTAATCTTATTGATGGCGTTCACCTTATTTATAAAATCTTGCCAGCTGTGTCCCGATGCCATGACGGTAACCATTTTTTCGGCCCTGGCCTCAATGGTTTCCAACTCTTTCATCGCCTCTCTGTAGGTCAACTGTTTCTGCACTTCAAAAACCTGCTGGCTGAAGTTGCCTTCCCATAGCCTCTTCATTTGTTCACGACAGGCAGCCTCGGCCTTTTCGGTTTTGGCAAGGGGCCTGGGAACAAGTATCAGCATGCCTATTCCGGCATCGTTCAGACTTGATGCCGACAGGGCGGCAACCATGAGCACCCCTTCGTTGGCCAGCGAGTCGAGCATACCCGCATTGCCATCATACAGGATGTTGCATGCCACATCGAGCGCATTGGCGTCTTTTTCAAATTCCGTGGGAGCTTTATAAGCCAGCATTTCCATGCTGATGAGGGGAATGGGCATTTTCACCTCTACGGTGCGCTCTGCGGTGATGTCGGGCATGGTCGAAGAGTTGCGTTTGGGAGCAACACCCTTGGGAATGCGTCCGAAGGTGCGTTCCAGCAGGGGCATGATGTTGTCGGCCTGGAAGTCGCCGCAAAGCAAAAGTCCCATGTTGCTTCCTACATAGTACTTCTCGTAGAACGTTTTCATGTCAGAGAGTTTCGGGTTCTTCAGGTTCTCCGTGCTGCCGAGGATGGGGTAGGCGTAGGGCTGGGTGCCGAAAAGTTCCGTCATGAGGGCCTCGCGCAGACCGTTTATCATGTTGTCCGACGACCTGTTCTTCTCCTCGTAAACCGTTTCAAGCTCGCCCTGGAACATACGGAAAACGGGGTTGATCAGCCTGTCGCTATTTAGCTGGCACCATTGCTCCATGAACTGTGGTGTGAACAAGTTGTGATAGAACGTAAAGTCGTAGGACGTTCCGGCATTGAGCCTGCTGCCCCCATAGAATGAAGTAAGGTTGTTGAACTCGTTGGGGATGGCATACTCTCCGGCCTTGTGGCTCAGGCGGTTGATGTCTTTCTGAATGGCCTCACGCTGGGTGACATCGGTGGTGGCGGCCAGGCGGTCGTAAGCCGCGGCAATGCTGTCGAGCCAAGGCTTTTCGCGGCCATAGTCGATGGTGCCAATCTGGTCGGTGCCTTTGAACATGATGTGCTCAAAGTAGTGGGCGATGCCCGTGTTGGGGCAGTCTTTCGCACCGGCGTTCACCACCACGGCTCCGAACACTTTGGGCTGAGAATGGTCCTCGTTGAGCCATACCTTCATGCCGTTGCTCAACTGCAGTTCCTTCACTTCCAACTGTTTGGGCAACTGGGCTGCAAGCTGGTTGGCGAGGCATAATCCCACGACCAGCACAGCCGTTTTTGTTAATGTGGTTTTGATGTTCATAATGTATTTGTTGATTTGTAATTGTCTTTCCAGGCTTGAAACTCAATGCTTTATGAGTGGCGCATTGAAATTTGTCAGTGCAAAGGTAGTAAAAATATATGATTTGTTAGCATGATTGTATAAAATTATGCGTTTTCATGCCATTTTAGCCTCCAATCCCCGTCGTTTTCATCCTTTCGAAAGGCTCTGCCGGCCCTTCGGATTTTGAGAGATTTTCCCCGTTTTCCTCATTTCGGGATGGATAGCGACATGGGGTAAAATTGGTAAAAATATTTGACAAAACGGGCTGTTTTGGTGCTGTTTTTATAAATTATTGAAAATCAGCTACTTGAAAATCCCCTTGAGTTTGACCGCAAATTTCAAGGAGAAATCTTCAAGATTTCCCCTCTCAATCTTCAAGATTTCTCCTTGAAATTTGCGGTCAAACTCTTTTGGGGGTCAAAAATCCTTTGAAAAATCTTGACAAAACGGGAAAGCGCTTCGATAAATGATAATGGACTCAACTTTCTCATGTTGATGTAGTTCAGGAGTTACAGGAGTTCAGGAGTTCAGACAATACTTCCAACCTCTGCAAACTGACGAAAAGGGAGTTTTCAGAACTATCGTCTAAACTCCTAAACTCCTAAACTCCTAAACTCCTTAAAGTTGAGCGAATACGAAACTTGAATAATGGATAAATTATAAATGAAAAAGGAACTTTTAGTTATGAGTTCTTATTTATGAGTTATGATGACTGCCGTTTTCCGTTTTTTCAACTTTTCATTTTTTCAACTTTTCTACTTTTAAATAGCGGCAGCTTATTCTTCACTCATTACTTTTAGTTCCCTCAAATTAGGTACTTGCACTCTGAAATGAAAAGAAAAACATGTTTTCCTTTTGCATTTCGCTCGTTTATTCGTACCTTTGCCCCCGTAATCATTGAAAAGACGCAATAAATGGAATTTTCCGCAAAGCAAATAGCCGATTTCATTCAAGGACGAGTGGAAGGAAACGAGAATGTGACAGTAAGCACGTTTGCTAAAATTGAAGATGGCAAACCAGGGGCCATCTCTTTTCTTTCCAACCCCAAATACACACATTATCTTTATGAAACGAAGTCAAGCATTGTGATTGTGAACGACAACATGGTGCTTGAAAAGGAAGTATCGCCCACGCTTATCCGCGTGAAAAACGCCTACGAGGCCGTGGCACGGCTGCTTCAACTCTACGACAGCATGAAGCCCCGCAAGAAGGGCATCGACCCGCTGGCTTTCATTTCGCCGAGTGCCGTCATTGGCAAAGACTGCTATATCGGAGCCTTTGCCTACATCGGAGAAGGCGTGGAAATTGGCGACGAATGCCAGATATACCCGCACGCCGTCATCGAAGACCATGCAAAGCTCGGTGAAAAGTGCATCATCTACCCCAATGTTTCCATTTATCACGAATGTCGCCTCGGCAATCGCGTGACCATCCACTCCGGAAGCGTCATCGGCGCCGACGGCTTCGGCTTTGCGCCAAGCACCGACGGTTACGACAAAATACCTCAGATTGGCATTGTGGTCATCGAGGACGATGTGGAAATAGGAGCCAACACCTGCGTGGACCGCTCAACCATGGGGCAGACCGTTGTTCACAAAGGCGTGAAACTCGACAACCTTGTGCAAGTGGCGCACAATGTGGAAGTGGGCGAAAACACCGTCATGTCGGCACAGGTGGGAATAGCCGGAAGCACGAAGGTGGGCGCATGGTGCATGGTGGGCGGACAAGCCGGATTTGCTGGGCATATCACCGTGGGCGACAAGACGTTCGTGGGGGCTCAGTGCGGCGTGAACAGCAACCTGAAAGGCAACCAGAGCGTCATTGGCTCACCGGCCATGGAGCCGAGGGGATTCTTCCGCTCGTCGGTGATTTTCCAGAAATTGCCCGAAATGTACAAACAGCTCAACGCGCTGCAGAAAGAGATTGAAGAACTGAAAAATAAATGAAGAAAACACCATAACGACATGTTGAAACAGGAAACACTAAAAGGGAGCTTTTCACTATTCGGAAAAGGACTTCACACGGGGCTGAGCCTTACGGTGACTTTTAATCCGGCTCCCGAAAACACAGGATACAAAATCCAGCGCATCGACCTTGAGGGCGAGCCAATCATTGACGCCATTGCCGAAAACGTTACAGAAACCACGCGCGGCACCGTGCTTTGCAAGGGCGATGTCAGGGTTTCTACCGTGGAACACGGCCTGGCCGCTCTCTATGCCATGGGCATCGACAACTGCATCATTCAGGTGAACGGCCCCGAATTCCCCATCCTCGATGGTTCGGCCATCACCTACGTGAAGAAAATCAAGGAGGTGGGCATTGAAGAACAGAACGCGCCCAAGGACTTTTATGCCATACGACACAAGATTGAGGTAAAGGATGAAGAGTCGGGCTCAAGCATCATCATCCTGCCCGACGAGGAGTTCTCCATCACGGCCATGTGCTCCTTTGAGTCGAAATTCATCAATAGCCAGTTCGCCACACTTGAGCACATGAACAAGTTTGAGGACGAAATTGCTCCGGCACGCACATTCGTCTTCGTGCGCGACATTGAGCCACTCCTCAAGGCCAACCTCATAAAAGGCGGCGACATGGACAATGCCATCGTCATCTATGAAAGGAAACTCGAACAGGTGCAGCTCGACAAACTCGCCGACCTGCTGGGTGTGCCTCATATCGACCACGACAACATCGGCTACATACAACACAAGCCGCTGGTGTGGGAAAATGAATGTACACGCCACAAACTTCTCGATATCATCGGCGACATGGCGCTCATCGGAAAGCCCATCAAGGGCCGCATCGTGGCAACACGTCCCGGACACACCATCAATAACAGGTTTGCCCGGGCCATCAGGAAAGAAATACGCAAGCATGAAATTCAGGCTCCGTTCTACAATCCCAACGACGAACCCGTGATGGACGTGAACCGCATTCGGGAACTTCTGCCTCACCGTTATCCCATGCAACTCGTTGACAAGGTGATTTCTCTCGGTCCCACAACCATCGTTGGCGTGAAAAACATCACCAGCAACGAACCGTTCTTCCAAGGGCATTTCCCACAGGAACCCGTCATGCCAGGAGTGTTACAGATTGAGGCCATGGCTCAGTGCGGCGGACTGCTCGTGCTCAACACCGTGGAAGAACCTGAGAAATGGAGCACTTATTTCATGAAAATCACCGACGTGAAGTTCAGGAAGAAGGTGGTGCCTGGCGACACCCTCATCTTCAAAGTGGAACTTCTCGCCCCCCTGCGCCACGGCATTTCATCCATGAAAGGCTATATGTTCGTGGGCGACTCCCTCGTTTCCGAGGCCTCGTTCACCGCACAAATCGTTAAAAACAAGTAAATCCCCTCATCCATCATGAATCAAATCAGCCCTTTAGCTTTTGTTCATCCCGAGGCCAAGCTCGGCGACAACAATATCATCGGCCCCTTCTGCTTCATCGACAAAAACACCGAGATGGGTGACAACAATGTTCTTCAGAACAGCGTCACCATTAACTACGGCGCACGCATAGGCAACAACAACGAAATCTTCCCCGGCGCAAGCCTTTCCACCAAACCGCAAGACCTGAAATTCCAGGGGGAAGACACCATCTGCCAAATCGGCGACAACAACTCCATCCGCGAAAATGTCACCATTTCAAGGGGAACGGCTTCAAAAGGCACCACCGTGGTGGGCAGCAACAACTTGCTCATGGAGAATATGCACATTGCCCACGATTGCGTCATCGGAAACGGCTGCATCATCGGTAACAGTACCAAGTTCGCCGGCGAAGTGGTGGTTGATGACAATGCCATTATCTCGGCAACGGTGCTCTTCCACCAGTTCATCAGGATTGGAGGCTATGTAATGATACAGGGTGGAAGCCGCACCAGCCAGGACATTCCGCCTTACATCATTGCGGGAAAAGAGCCCATCCGCTACGCCGGCATTAACCTCATCGGCCTGCGTCGCCGCGGCTTTTCCAACGAAACCATCACCCAAATTCACGATGCCTACAGGCTGCTTTATTCAAAAGGCGTAATGGCCGAGGGCATAGAAGAAATAAAACGCAACCTTCCGCTCACACCCGAAATTCAATACATCATCGATTTCGTTCAAAGTTCAAAGCGCGGCATCCTCAGATAAGTGCTTGATACTGTTGAAGAAATGAAAACCCTTATCGTAATACTCGGTCCCACCGGAGTAGGCAAGACAGAACTCTGCCTCCAAGTGGCCGAGTATTTTTCTTTGCCCATCATCAATGCCGACTCGCGACAAATCTTCAAGGGAATACCGATAGGCACGGCAACACCCACCGCCGAACAACAACGGCGCGTGCGCCACTACATGACGGAGATGCTGCCGCTTGATGCCTATTACAATGCCTCCATGTTTGAAGAAGATGTAATGAAACTGCTACAAGAGCATTTCTTACTCCACGACGTGGCTCTGATGTGCGGCGGAAGCATGATGTACATCGACGCCGTTTGCCAAGGCATGGGCGACCTGCCCACCATTCCCGACGACCTGAGGGAAGAAATGAAACGAAGATTGAAAGAGGAGGGGTTGCAAGCCCTATGCGAAGAACTGCAAAGGCTCGACCCCGAATATTTCGCCATTGTTGACAAAAACAACTACCGACGGGTGGTGCATGCCCTCGAAATCATCCATTTCACCGGAAAAACATTCACTTCGCTCAGGACGGGAACCAAGAAGCAACGGCCTTTCAACATCCTGAAAATCGGCCTCAACCGCCCCCGGCAAGAGCTTTATGAGCGCATCAACAAGCGGGTGGACCAAATGATGGCCCAGGGACTACTTGAGGAGGTCATCGCCCACAAGGACATGCGGCATCTGCAAAGTCTCAACACCGTGGGCTACAAAGAACTTTTCAACTACCTCGACGGCATTTGGACATTGGAAGAGGCCGTGGAAAGAATTAAGGGAAACACCCGCCGATACGCACGCAAACAACTCACCTGGTTCAAGCGCGACCCCGAAATCCACTGGCTCGACCTTTCAACAATCACGCCACAACAGGCCATACAAGGAATTAGGAATGAGGAATTAGGAATGAGGAATTAGCTATGTTTACTAATAAGCAAAACGTCAATATCCTTACGCAACAACTCGTTGCATACGGCGTCAACATAGCCGTGATTTGCCCGGGCAGCCGCAATGCGCCTATTATTCATAACCTCAACGAGTGTGCCTCCATCCGCTGTTTTCCCGTTACCGACGAGCGCAGCGCGGGTTTCTACGCCCTCGGTCTATCGCTCGCAGCCCAACGCCCCGTGGTGGTCTGCGTCACCTCCGGCACGGCCCTTCTCAACCTGTTGCCAGCCGTGGCAGAAGCGTGGTACCGACAAATACCGCTCATCGTCGTTTCCGCCGACAGGCCCCAGGCATGGATTGACCAACAGGACGGACAGACGCTGCCACAGGCCGATGCCCTGCACGGATTCGTGAAGAAAGCCGTCAGCCTGGCAGAGCCCCACGATGATGAAACGACGTGGCATTGCCACAGGCTCATAGATGAATGCCTGCAAGAGCAACTGCGCCACGACAACCGCTTTCCCATACATATCAATGTTCACATTTCCGAACCCCTTTTCGATATCACGGTCTCCCGGCTACCAGCCACCAAGCCCGTCGTCAGGGCCAACCGCTCTTTCAACCGCGAAGCCATCAGGCAGACACTCATTGCGCGATTGCTACAAGCCCGCCGCCCCATCATCATTGTAGGACAGACGGCACCCGGTGCCTGCCAAGAGGCAACGGCTTTAAGGATTCGCCAAAATTTTGTTGTCCTTCACGAGCAACTGGCCGACTTGCCCCATCCCACGCATTTCGAGGAAATCATCAGGCAGACAGAGACCTCACCGGCCCTTCAATCGTCATTTTTCCCCGATTTCATCGTATATATCGGTGGCACGCTGGTGAGCAAACCGCTCAAAAAAATGCTGCGGAAACCCCATGCCCCCACATGGATTGTCAACCCCGACGGCACCCTCTACGACACCTTTATGAACCTTGAAGGCATCGTGGAATGCGACTGCCCCACCGCATTCCAGGAACTGGCAGGCATCGCAGCCGAAGCTCTGTCGCCTCAGGCCATCAGCTACCGGCAGCTATGGGATGAAGCCCTGGACATGGCCGACCGTTACAATGCCACTTTCATCCCCACTTATTCGCAACTCGCCGCCGTGAGGTGCTTGGAAGAAAACAACCCCGCCGCCACCCACTACGCCAACAGCTCCGCCGTCAGGCTGGCCAACATTTTCGCGCGGAAATACGTCTATTGCAACCGCGGTGTCAACGGCATCGACGGCAGCCTGTCCACCGCCGCAGGCTTTTCGCTTCACGATACTTCCGAAAAAACCGTATGCGTCATCGGAGACCTCAGTTTCTTCTACGACCAAAACGCCCTGTGGAACCGCATGATTGGCGGCAACCTGCGCATTCTGCTGCTCAACAACGGCGGCGGAGGCATCTTCAATCAGTTAAACGGAGTGAAGGAAAGCGCTGCATTTCAAACATTTATAGCCGCTGAACATCATGCAAGCGCCGAGGGCATTTGCCGGCAAAACAACATTCTCTACCTTTCTGCCAACGACATGCCGTCCTTGCAGGAAGGCATCAGCCATCTGCTTTCGGTTGAAGCCTCACGGCCCGTGCTGCTCGAAGTATTCACAACTCCCGAACAGGATGCCGCAGCCCTCAACGCCTATTTCTCAACCCCGCTGCCACTATCGTCGCTTCAGCAAAACGTATAAAACAGTAAGCAGGCTTTACTGAAAAAGTATTCGGGAAAGAAAATGTAAAGATTTTTCATGGTTTTTTGAAGCATCGAAATGGAAAGATGGCAATTTTCGAGGAGAAATCTTGAAGATTGAGACAAGAAATCTTCAAGATTTCTCACCGAAATTTGCGGTCAAACTCAAGGGGTTTTTCAAGTGTTTGATTTTCAGTGGTTTACGAAAACAACGACATAACGGTCAATTTTGTCAAATATTATTACCAAATTTACCCTATGACGCTATCCACCCCGAATTGAGAAAAAAGAGGATAAACTCTCAAACTCCAACGGACAATCAGAGCTTGAGAGAGTTGAATTGAAAGTATGGAATATCAGAAGCGCTGATAGCAGAGGTAATATTTCCGCACTTTTCTTGAAAGCAGGTTGATGTTGAGTATTTCGGAGCTTTCGGCGATGTCCCTGATGGTGCCGTCTTTGTAGAGGATGCCTATCTGGTCGTCGTGGATGTCGTACCTGTCTTTCTCAATGGTGTTGACCGACATGAGGTATCGGGCATCGTCGTTGCTGATGCCGGCCTTTTGGCTTATCTCCTCGCGCAGGGCGTTGAGTTTTTCCTCGCCGACGGGTTCTTCGTAAACCTCCACCTTGAAGATGTTGCGGTTGATGAGGTCGGTGGCGAGCATGGCAAGAATCTTGTCGTTGCTCTTCATCCACACCTTGATGGCACTCCATACGTCGTTGTCGTCGAGGGTTTCGTAATGGCCGAGTGCTTCCTCGTGGCTATTGAAGAATTTGGCGTCAACATCGTTCTTGAGGAAATATTGGAGTGCGGGCGGGGCAAACACGTCGTGCCCCTCCATGGCCAGCTGCTTGGCTCGCCTCAGGGTGTTGACCAGCACTTTCTCGCAGGCCACGGCCGTTTTGTGCAAATATACCTGCCAGTACATGAGCCTCCTGGAGGTGAGGTAGTTTTCTATGGAATAGATGCCTTTTGAGTTGACCACCAGGTGGTCGTCCACCACGTCGAGCATCTTGATGATACGGGCAGAGCCGATGTTGCCCTCGTGGACGCCGGTGAAGAAGGAATCGCGCCGCAAATAGTCCAGGCGGTCCATGTCGAGCTGTGAGCTGATGAGCTGGTGAAGGAATTTCTTAGGATATTCGTCCTTGAAGATTTTCAACGCGTAGTTCAGCTGGCCGTTCATTTCGCGGTTGATTTGTTCCATCATCATGAGCGATATTTCCTCGTGGGTGATGCCGCTGATGAGGGTGTCTTCCAAGACATGCGAGAATGGACCGTGGCCGATGTCGTGCATCAAGATGGCCGCCTGCACGCCCTCTGCTTCCGGCTCAAAGAAGTAGATGCCTTTTTGCGAGAGCGATGTCACGGCCTCGCTCATCAGGTGGAAGGCTCCTATGCTGTGCTGGAAACGGGTGTGTTGGGCGGCGGGATAAACCACCGATGCCAGGCCGAGTTGCTTGATGCGTGTAAGGCGTTGCATCAGAGGGTGTTGAACAATCTGAAGAAGTGGGCCGCGAGGAATCTTTATAAACCCGAAAACGGGGTCGTTGATGATTTTGCTATCGTTCATTATGATTAAATTGGGTGTTGCAAAAGTATGCAAAAAACCGTTTTCAAGGCAATTATCAAAAGGGTTTCAGATAAAAAAAGAAATTGGAATAATGATTGTCATTTCCCCTGAACCGGGAATGATTATCTTATTATTCCAATTTCTTTCAAATGTCAAATATTGGGATTTAATTCAGTCCGAACAGGGTCTTCAGTCCGCCATCCACACCAGAGAATCCCATGAAGGCGAGGCTGAGAAGGCCGGCCGTTACAAGAACGATGGCCGTGCCCTGCATGCCCTTGGGGATTTTGGAAAGAGCCATTTGCTCGCGAATGCCGGCAAACACGGTGAGCGCAAGGCCGAAGCCGATGGCCGTGGAGAAGGCGTAAACAATGCTTTGCATCAGCGAATAGTCTTTCTGGATGACCAGGATGGCCACGCCCAGTACGGCACAGTTGGTGGTGATGAGCGGAAGGAAAATGCCAAGGGCCTGATAGAGCGTCGGCGACACCTTCTTGAGAATGATTTCCACCATTTGCACCAGGGCGGCAATGACGAGAATGAAGACAATGGTCTGCAGGTATTGCAGGCCGAAGGCATCGAGCACGAAATGCTGGATGAGGTATGTCACGATGGTGGCCAGCGTCATTACAAAGGCCACGGCCGCCGACATTCCCAGGGAGGTGTTTACTTTCTGCGACACGCCGAGGAAGGGGCAAATGCCGAGGAATTGCGACAATATGATATTGTTGACAAATATTGCCGATATGAATATTAAAAGGTATTCCATAAGATGAGTTTTGAGTTATAAATGATGAGTTTTGAGTTCTTGATTCATAACCTAAAGAAGTTACCGCATCTTGTTCACCACGGCTACGAGGAAGCCCAGGGTGATGAAGGCTCCGGGAGGCAGCACGAACATAAGCATGTTGTAGGTTTCGGGAAGGAGGGTGTAGTCGAAAATGCTTCCTGCTCCGAGGAATTCCCTGCAAATGCCCAGTAAGGTGAGGCCAAGAGTGAAGCCCAGGCCGATGCCGATGCCGTCCATGAGGCTTTCCATAGCGCCGTTTTTGGCGGCAAAGGCCTCCGCGCGGCCAAGGATGACACAGTTCACAACAATGAGCGGAATGAAGAGGCCCAGTTTGGCGTAGATGCCGGGAACGTAGGCCTGCATCACCATCTGAAGGATGGTCACGAACGATGCTATGACCACAATGAAGACGGGAATGCGCACCTTGTCGGGCGTGAGGTTCTTAATCAGCGAGATGACGATGTTGGAGCAAATGAGCACAAACATCGTGGCCAGTCCCATCGAAAGGCCGTTGATGGCACTCGTGGTGGTGGCCAGCGTGGGACACATGCCGAGCATTAGTACAAAGGTTGGGTTTTCCTTTACAATGCCGTTTTTGATAATGCTAATATAATTCATAATAAGTATGCTTTTGGTAGTGAGTCATAAATGATGAGTTTTGAGTTCATTATTCACAACCGACTTTATCATTTGTTTAATTTCGTTGCTCCGCTTTCACCGTCGATAGGTGTGGCCTTGTAGGCCTTATAGGCGTTGTTGACGGCCAGGAGGAAAGCGCGGCTGGTGATGGTCGAAGCGGTGATGGCATCAACCTTTCCGCCGTCTTTGCTCACTTGAAGTTCCTCTCTGGGGTTCTTGCCGATGATGTCGCCTTTTTGTCCTTTCTGGAACCAGTTGTCGGCCTTGGCACCCAGTCCGGGCGTTTCGGCATGTTCCAGGAGTGCGTAGCCCAGGATATTGCCTTCAGGGTCGAATCCCACAAGCACCTTCAGGTCGCCGCCAAATCCGCCGGTGGTGCTTTCCACGGCAGCGCCGAGGTCTTTCTTAGCGGCATCCTGCGTCTGGTAGATGATATAGGTGAGCTCTTTGCCGTTGGCATCGTTCTGCCGCACCGTGTCGGTTTTTGCAACATTGAGGTCGCCTCCGCCCATCACGGCCTTGATGCCGTCTTCGAGCGTCTTCTGCTTTTGTTCGGCAATGGGTTTCTCGGTGATATGGTTCACGAAGGCCAGGATGCAGCCCGTGATGACGGCCACTCCGGTAAGCACCATCACCATGTTTGTTATAGATGATTTCAGTTTTTCCATTACTCTGATAGTCTTGATGATGAAGTGTTATTTCTTAGCAGGCACTTCGCCGAAACGCTTGGGCTTCATGTAAGTGTTGATGAGGGGGGTGAAGGCATTCATGATAAGAATGGCAAACGACATGCCTTCGGGATAACTGCCCCAATTGCGGATGATGACGGTAAGCAGGCCGATGGCAACGCCATAGACGAGCTGGCCTTTTCCGGTCATGGGCGAGGTGACGTAGTCGGTGGCCATGAAAATGGCACCGAGCATCAGTCCGCCGGTAAGGATTTCAGCAAAGGGGTCGGCATATACCGGGTTGGCCAGGTGCAAAAGTCCGCTGAACACAAACACGGTGGCAATGATGCTGACCGGAATGTGCCAGGTGATGATTTTCTTCCAAAGCATGTAGGCCAGGCCAAGCAACAGTGCCAGGGCGCACACCTCGCCGATGGTGCCGAGGCCGCCGGTGGGATTGGCTCCCAGGAGCAGGTGAGTGGCCGAAGGCAAATCGTTGAGAATGTCGGCGTTGCCGGTCTTTATGGCCTGTTTCATGATGGCCAGTGGAGTGGCACCCGTTTCGGCATCAAGATAGCTCGTCAGTTGTCCGGCCTTGGGCCATGACGTCATTTGAGCAGGGAAACTGATAAGGAGAAATGCACGTCCCAAAAGTGCGGGATTGAAGATGTTCATGCCGAGTCCGCCGAACGTCATTTTCCCGACGCCAATGGCAAACAACGCTCCGATGATGATTATCCACACCGGAAGGTTGGAAGGCATGTTGAAGCCGAGCAGCAGGCCCGTCAGGATGGCCGACCCGTCACAAATCGTGTTTTTCTCATTTCTTAATATATACTTGTTGATGGCCCATTCAAAGAACACGCAGGCAACCACACTGCTGACGAGCACGATGGCAGAACCCAGTCCGAAATAGAAGAGGGAGACAAGGAGTGCCGGAACAAGTGCGAAGATAACGCCATACATGTTCTTCTCCACCGAGTCGCTGCCATGTGCATGGGGCGATAAGGAAACAATCAATTTACTCATCTTTATTATTTGTATTATCGGTTTACAAGAATAAGATTATTTTTTCGCATTTCGGGCGCGTATGATGCCCATGACGGTTGATTTGCCCTGACGTATGTTGTCGAGTAGCGGACGGTGAGCCGGGCATGTGAACTGGCAGGAGCCACACTCTATGCAGGAGGTGACATCCTCGGCCTCCACGCGCTCCCAGTCCTTCAGGCTCGACAGGGTGGCCAACAAGTAGGGTTCCAGTCCCATGGGGCATGCGCCCACGCACTTGGCACAACGTATGCACGGCTGGGGTTCTTTCCTGCGGGCATCGTCGTCAGAGAGAATGGTCACGCTATTGGTTCCCTTGCAGATGGGGACATCGACCGAAGTAAGGGCTTTGCCCATCATCGGCCCTCCGGCGAGCAACTTGTTGTCGCCCTCGGGCATTCCGCCGCATGCTTCTATCAGGTCAGACATGGGGGTGCCCATCCTTACAAGGAAGTTTCCGGGATTTGCCAGGCGCTTGCCCGTCACGGTGGTGTAGCGTTCAAAGAGCGGCTTGTTCTTCATCACAGCCTCGTAAACGGCAAAGGCCGTGCCCACGTTTTGCACGATGGCACCCACATTGACGGGGATGGCCGGCGGTGCGGGCACTTGGCGGCGTATGACGGCATCGACGAGCTGTTTCTCGCCTCCCTGAGGGTATTTCTTTGCCAGCGGCACTATTTCCACATTGGGATTGCCGGCCGTTTTCTCTTCAAACAGGGCGATGGCCTTCGGCTTGTTGTCCTCAATGCCGATGTAGCCTTTTGTCACCTTTGCCGCTTTCATCAGCAGGTCGAGGCCTACAAGTATTTCATCGGCATGCTCCATCATCAGCCGGTAGTCGGCGGTGATGTAGGGTTCACATTCCACGGCGTTGATGATGACACATTCGGCCTTCGCCGTGGGCGGAGGGGTGAGTTTTATGAATGTGGGGAATCCGGCGCCGCCCATGCCGGTGATGCCGGCCTTTTTTACCCGTTCCACTATTTCTTCGGGAGTCAGCTCGGGGTGTTCGGCCAGTGTTTCCAGCTTGTCGGAGCGGTCGATGCTTTCTTCCCACTCATCGCCTTCCACGTTGATGATGATAACGGGTTTCCTGTAGCCAGTGGCATCTACGGCGGTGTCAACCTTGAACACCGTTCCCGACACCGACGAGAAGATGGGTGCCGAAACAAAGCCGCCGGCTTCGGCAATGAGCGTGCCTACCTTCACTTTGTCACCTTTGGCCACCACGGCCTTGGCCGGAGCGCCTATGTGTTGCGAAAGCGGGAAGATGGCCTGCTTTGGGAGTGCCGCCACCTTGGTTGCTACTTCATGGGTGAGCTTGTTCTCCTCTGGATGAACGCCACCAATTCGGAAAGTTCTCAGTTTCATGCCTTTGTCTCCTCTTCTTTAATTTCTACTTTAGGCTTGGGTGCAGGGAAGTTGACGGCATGAATGGCCTTCGTGGGGCATGCTTCAACACATTTCTTGCACAAGCGGCACTTGTTAAAGTCAATATAACTAACGTTGTTGACAATCGAGATTGCCTCGAACTTACATTCCTTCAGGCATTTGCTGCATCCTATGCAAGCGGCCTTGCAGGCTTTCATGGCTGCCGGTCCCTTGTCTTTGTTCACGCAGCTCACGAACACACGGCGGTTCTTCGGACCTTTCTTCCTCAGCTCGATGATGCTGCGCGGACAAGCCTTCACGCATGCTCCGCAGGCCGTGCACTTGTCGTCATCCACTTCGGGGAGTCCTGTCTCTTCGTTCATGCTGATGGCACCGAACTGGCATGCCGCCACACAATCGCCGCATCCCAGGCACCCGTAGCCGCAAGCTGTCTCGCCGGCTCCGGTGGCGTTCATGGCCGCACAGGTGCGCAGACCGTCATACACTGCCACCTTGGGGCGATGTTCGCACGTGCCGTTGCATCTCACCACGGCCACCATCGGGTCGGAATTGGCAACGGCCATGCCCAGCAGGTCGGCAACTTTACTCATCACGTCGGCACCGCCAACGGGGCAGCTAAGGCCCTCCAGCGAGCCCTTGTCGGCCGCTTTCACCAGGGCGTCGGCCATTCCCGAACAGCCCGGATAGCCGCAACCGCCGCAATTGGCGCCTGGCAATACCTCGGTGACCTGTCCCACACGGGAATCTTCCTTAACAGCAAACTTCTTGGAACAAACATAGAGAATCACGGCTGCTATGAGCGCAATTCCTCCAAGAACCATTACTGCGGTCAAAATGAAACTCATAATTTTTTGTATTTGCTTTAGTTATTAATTGATTATTAGATTTCTGAATGATTCAGTGCTCCACGCGGAACGATATCTGCCTGCTGACGGCCCCCTTGAACACATATAATAATATATAATAAGGTATGAGGGAAACCAGCCCGGCCAGCGCCATCACCGGCTCGCTCCGAGTGAACAGGCTGCACCCAAACACCACCCCTACAAGCAGCAGGAAGGGAATGAGAAAGGCCAGCACCACGGCTTTCGCGCCGGCGTCCGACGACACGATGACCTTCACCCTGTCACCTTTCGAGAAGGTGCCGGCATCGGCCTGACCTCTCACCTCAATCAGCTTTTCTTTCTGCTCAGAGGCATGGCAGTGGCCCGCAATCTTGCACGAAGCACACGCCGACGTCTGCACTATTTTCACCGTAATGCAACCGCCCGTCGTGTCTTCTATAATGCCGCTATGCAGAATGTCGTGTGCCATCTGTTGTCGCACAACCCTACTTTTGTCATGTCGAGTTGACAATGCAAAGGTACAATTATTATTTCATAATTCCAATAAAAATAGCAAATAATTGAGTTTTTATGGCAAAAACGGCGGTGGGGCGCTTTTCATGCAAATAAAAAGTCGGAAAAATTTTGCCGTTTTCATAATTTGACGTAATTTTGTATCGTCGAACAAAAATCAGTCATGTTATGAAAGCAACAGAGCAAACCAAGCAGCAAATAGAACGCGCCATCCGCAAGATAGCACACAAGTTGCCGGCCACCGACGATGCCACCGTCTTTTCCGACGTTCACCTCCGTGTGTCACAAGAGAGCGGTGAACTGGTGGCCTTCGACGACGACGACCAGGAGATTACAAGGTGCGTGGTGGAGCAGTGGATTGACAACAAAGACGAAAATTTCTATCAGTCCGTGGCCGCCGTTCTAAGGGACCAGCTTCATAAGATGCAACAGGTGGTTGACCATCTGGGCCTTGTGAAGCCCTACAGCTTTGTTCTTGAGAACGATGACAAGGAAGAAGTGGCTGAGCTGTATGTTGCCGACGACGACACCATCATCATCGGGGGTGACCTCATGGCCGGGCTTGATGATGACCTCGACAAATTCTTTGAGGAACTGATGGCTGAAAAGTGAAAAATGCCGAAGGTATCGCTGGTGAGTAGCGAGAACGAAGTGGCAATTTGCCCCCGCCTTTCTCATTTGTCATTTAGCATAGCGCAATATTACAATTAAGTGATAAAGTGGAAATGCCTGCTTTATCATTTTTTTTAGCATAGCGCAATCAATTTTGTCAAGATTTTTCATGGATTTTTAGTTCCCTCAATTAGTTTGACCGCAAATTTCGGGGAGAGATTTGGCAGTTTGAGGGAAGAGATTTTGAAGTTTGAGACCCGAAATTTGCGGTCAAACTTCGGCCCTTTTTAAACATGCTGATAATCAATGTGTTATAAAGCGGCTGAATTTTTCCGAATTTTGTCAAATATTTTTACCAATTTTGACCTATGGAATTACCCATCTTCTGGGCAGATTTAAAACTGGTTTTGGGGATGGGCTGACACCTAAGAAATAGTTTAATTTCCTTTTGGGCCTGATATGTCTTTTTCGTCATGAAGCAGGCACTTCATGGCCTCCATCTTGGCTTCCGTTTCATCCCATTCCTGTTCCTCGTCGCTGTCGCGGAGCAATCCGCCGCCGGCATAGAGATGGCATCCGTCGTTGTTGATGAGCATGCACCTCAGCGACACATATAGGTGGGTGTTGCCGTTGAGGGCGAGCGGACCCGAGAAGCCGCTGTAGTAGTGGCGCTTGGCCGACTCATTGCGGCGGATGAAGTCGAATGTCTGTTCCTTGGGAAGGCCGCAAACGGCCGGGGTGGGGTGCAGTCGCCTCAAAAGGCTCCCAATGTGCGCGTTTTCGGGAAGGGTGAAATTAAAGTCGCTACGCAGGTGGAGCACATTGGCCGCCTGCACGGTGAACGGTCCGTCTTCCTCGATGTCGTGGCCATAGGCGTTGTTGGCGTCTTCGCCGATGAGGAACTGCTCCAGACACTCGGTGATGTATGTGGCCACGAACCGTTGTTCCTGAATGTTCTTGGTGCTCCAGTCAGGTTTCTCCTGCTGTTCGGGAATGTCCATGGTGCCCGCCAGTGCGATGGTGCGCCATTTCCCTCCGCATCCCTCCAAAAGTATTTCAGGCGTGGCCATGAGCCATGTGCCCGACTGGGGTGTGCTCATGAGTGACACGAACATGCGGGGATAGTGCTCGCATGCTTTTTGAAAAAGGCCGATGGGCGAGATGCCGGCCGGCATCTCCTCATGCAGGCAACGTGAAAGCACAATCTTCTGGAACTCACCCGATTGCAGATGGGCATGAAAGCTGCTGAAGTCGATGTGATAGCGCAACCGCATCGTTTCCCTTTCTTTCTTCTGACTTTCTCCCATGCGGTTTACGGCGGAGGCCGAAACGGAGCAACTGGCGAATGTTTCCTTGAACCCCGGGCAGAGTTCCTCCAGCCTTTCCTCGTTCAGTGGCTGCGTTGTTTCATTGTCCATCGAAACAAGGGGAATGTTTACAACCTCGTCGGGCCGGATGAGCAGAAGCGGGTCTTCGCGCGAGATGGCAAACGGCGCCACCACATATCCGCTACGCCCGTTGAGCTCGGCGAATGAGTGCAACACTTCCACCTCGCCGTCTTTTTGCACCACCAGCGTGCAACCGGTGGCGAATGGCTGTCGGTAAATGGCAAATGCTCCCATTATTCTTCGTTTTCTTCTCCTTTGTGTGCCGGTGAAATAATATAGTTGGTGACGTGTACGGTTGAGATAAGGTCACCCAGCGAGTCGTTGATATGAACATCCCAAACGTGGAGCTTCCTGCCGCGGCTCACCAGGTGGGCCGTGGCGGTAACGGTGTCGCCTTCGGCCACCGCCTTCACATGTTCGCCGCTTACGCTGATGCCCACGCAGATTTTTCCCGGACAAAGTGCCGACGACCCCACGCCGGCTAGGTTCTCCGCCAGGGCCAGCGAAGCGCCGCCGCTTAGGAATCCGAAGGGTTGGCGGTTGCGCTCGTCAACCTGCATGATGGCCTTGCAGGTGTCTTCCTCGGGGGTTGAAATAAACTCCATGCCCAACGCCGTGGAAAGGTTGGGTTGCTTCTCTATGATTTCTTTGATACTTTCTACATTCATCGTCTTTCATTATTTTATCCACTGCAAAGGTACGACTAAATAAGGAAAAGGGAAAAGAGAAAAGTGAAAATTTTTATATGAAGGGCGAATAACGATTATTCAACATATAAAAAGCATGGACCGCAATCTCTGCGCCCCATGCTCCGTCCCGGGAATAGAATAGTTAAAATATGAATTAAAGCAAATCTCTATTCAACGACAATTCGTGGGTGATAGTCGAAAAGTCGCTGGTTGGCTCTCAATTTCTCCACATTTAGATTGTGAAGCACCTTTCCCGACCAGTTGGCGCCCCATGCACTGAAGGGCTCACCTTCGGGCGAGATGTAAGTGAAGGTCTTCAGGTTGGGCGGCAGAGGGTCGAACACCATCATGTAGGCGATGTAGTCGCCGGCATTTCCCTCCATGAAGAACACCTCTCCCAGGGGCACGCCTTCCACTTTGCGCAATTTGTATTGGTGTCCGCTCTCGTCGAGTAATATGTCGCCTGGTTCAAAACCAAAGTATTCGCGCGTCCAGTTTTGTTCATAGGCCACGGCGATGTAGGTGGCATCGGGCGTTCGCCACAGGGCCATCGTCTCGTCTTTCAGCGGTTTGATAAGGTGTGCGTCGGTAAACACTTTCCATGTGTTCCAGTTCTGTTTGTCGTAGGGCTTGTCTTCGCTGAGGTGCTCCCTAAGCAAGCGCGGTTGGTGGAAGCGGGGAATGGTGTCGTAGTCGTCAAGTGATTGCCTGCTTGCCTGATCTTCCCTGACGTTGATTTTGTCTCCCACCAAGTGCCAGTTGGGAATGCCGAAGACCGTCACTTCGCGGGTTGAGTCGAGTAGGGGAGGGAAGAAAATCTTGAGGTCGAGCACGTCGCCCTTCTTGCCTTTTACTCCGAAATGCTTTCTGAAGGTGTCGGGCTCGGTGCGTCGTATGCGGTATTGCACCCCCGTTTCGCTATCTACGAGACATGTTTCCTCAGAGGCGAGCCAAAGGTTTGTCACCACGTCGGCCGGCATTTGCAGGTAGCAATGCAAGACCGTTTCGCCCCCTTCTTCGGTGAGCCTCCAGCTCATGGGCAAATAGGGCGTTTCGTCGGTCAGCACGTTGGCAATCTCTGGAAATAGTTTCTGGTAATCTTTTTCCACGCTGACGTTATGCGCCCAGCAGGTGTCTTTTATCCAGGCGTTGTTCGTGCTATGCCACACTGCTGACGTTTGTTTCGTTTTCTTATTGGTTTCTATGGTGGGGCGCGGCACAATCGCACCCACGCTGCCTACCAGTTCTTTTACGTTGTTCGATTGTGCCCATAGGTTCGCTCCCATAAGCAAAAATAGAATGGAGAAGAAAATATTTTTCATTGTGTTTCAGTTGTTTAAGGTGTCAACATCGGTATTTGTAAGTTTGTCGCGATATTGCTGATAGCAAGCCGCCGACTTATCGGCCCCTATCGGTGAATGGGTGCAAAAGAGCAGGATGCGGTTGCCGTTGATGCGCTCGGCAATCCAGAAATATTGCTTTTTCTCAAGCGGATCTTTCAGGCAGAAGAAGAATTGCTGGTGCGAGAAATTGAGCAGGTATCCCGGCGTATTGCTATCATACCAGCATGCCGCTTGCAGCAGTCTGCCGAAGACGTCGAGCTCCTGCTGGTCGGGAAACACATAGGCCGTTCCCACCGTCGGCAACTTTTCCTCGTCGGTGCCACATTCCAATGATATGGCTTCCACCTTATTATATTCGGCCATTTTTGCAATGAATTTGTCCATTCGGCTGGGTGGCTGGTAAGCGCTGTCGGCCGTCGGCGTATAGGTGGCGAAGTGCAGGTGGTTTTCGTTTTCCACCATCTCCGCACTTTCCTTTTTTGCGGTGGCGGCAGGGGGTTGCGGTGCCTGGCTCCTTTTCTTTCTTGCCCTTGTTCCGACTTTGTTCTTGATTGCTGCTTTTTCCTCTATTTCAGCAAGTTGTGTGAGCGGCCTGGGCGGAGTTGTCTTACGTTGCATTTCCGCAACAGGTGCCTTCGGTTTGCCATTGTCAAGGCGATTGAGGGGCACCATGTAGGCCCCTATACCTATTATAATTATAGAAGCTGCCACCGCGCTCCATTTCCATTTTCTTCTCATGGCATGTTGCATACTCACTTTCCGGCTTAGGCTTTCGAAGAAGTCGTCGGGAAGCGTGGGCGTAGTGGCATTCTTGCGCCGAAGCGCCTCGCGCAGGTCGTTGTCGTTATAATTCATTTCGTTCATTTTCAATCAGTTTTCGGTAAAGTTTCTTTCGTATTCTATGCAGGCGGTTGGCCAGTGCGCCCGCGTTGACGTCCATGATATATCCGATCTCAACCAATGGGCAGTTCTCGAAATAGTAGAGGTTGATCAGCATCCGCTCGTCAACCGGCAATTCGTCAATCAGCACTTCCAGTTGCCTGATGCGTTCTTCGCGACCTGTTGACAATTCGGCTTCCAAGAGTGCGTTGCTGATGTCCGTCTGCCACACCTCGCTATCTTCCATCGACACGACGACCGGTTGCCGGCGTTTCAGGAAGTCGAGCGTCAGTCGGTAGGCAATTCTACAGAGCCACGTGGAAAGCGAGGCTATGTCGGCATCGTAGCTTCCGATGTGTCGGAAAGCCCTCAGGAAGGTGTCCTGCGTCAGTTCCTGGGCATCCATCTCGTTGGGCACCAGTCTGACAATGATGGCGAACACCAGCCTGGCATAGCGGCCTACCATTGCGTCTTCTCCTTCTCGTCGGCCACGGCAGATGGCCTCGGCTATCTGCCTGTCTGTCAGTTCGCTTGTTTGTGGTCTCACTCTACTTGTTATACGATTGGTTCGGGAATATATGTCGCTTTGTTAACGAAAAAAATGCAGTGCGCCCCGGCGCCTCCCCAAAGTTGGGCCGTTCGCCGTGTCAAGGCTTTTTAAAAATGGCAACATCCATCGTCGCGACGGATGTTGCCGCATAAAACTAACGAGGGAGTCTTTACGAAAAGACTCTTTCGGAGGACAAAAGTAAGGAAAACCCGTTGAAACGTCAGCAGGGAAAACCGGAAAAGAACATCGCCCGGCCGAAAGTCTTTACCAAGGTAAAGGGTTGTGGGGTGCCGTCGCCCGCCTATTTCCCGAAAGTCACCTTCCGGCGTATCATGGAAATGGTCTTTGGCGTGATATTGAGGAAAGAGGCAATGGCACTGAGCGGCAAATAGTCCATGATGCCGGGGCAACGGCTAAGCAACAGCTCATAGCGTTCGCGCGGGGTGGTGCGATGGAAATCCAGGTAGCGGGCGTTCATTTGCCTGAGCAGGTGCTCACCGATGAGGCTGCGCAGTTCCATCGTTTCCATGTTCTGGCCGAACATCTCCATGAGCAGCTCTCCGCTGACCCTCTTCACGCGGCTATTTACCATTGCCTCGATGGTGACTTGTGCCGGTTGGCCGTATAAGGATTGGGGATAGTTGGACACAAACTCACCCTCGAATGAAAACCATGTGGTGTGTTTGTGTCCGTCGCTGATGCCGCGCGTGGTGTATTTGAAGCACCCGCTCTCCACGAAGGCGAACCATCGCGCCGGTTCACCCTCGCGCTCCATCTGCATGCCCCTGCGATAGGTGACGGCCTCGCCCTTGCTACGGCAGAAGTCGCGTAGCAAAGTGAGGTTCAGGGTGGTGGGGTGTGAGTTGAATTTATGCTCCATGTGCAGTGCGTTGTGTCAACGGCTCTCATTTATATATACGCGGTTTTCAACGAATTATGACTTCCAGTGCAGTTAATAATTCTTAATCCCTTGTTCTTTTATCTAAGGAGATGTTGTTTTCTATGCGGTAGCTTTTGGTATCCATGATTTTTTTTGTCAAAGGAGTAGGGGAGGATAGGAGCGTTTTTCTTTTTGTAGTTACGGGGACTTTTTTATATATAAGGTTTAAAGGAGAAAGGCGCTTGTTCTTGGGATGCCTTCGAAGGGGAATTGTTGAATGGACTCTGACAATAATTTTGTCAAGATTTTTCATGGTTTTTGTGTCTTTGAAAAAAGTTTGACCGCAAATTTTAGGGAGAGATTTTGAAGATTGAGAGGGGAAATCTTGAAGATTTCTCACCGAAATTTGCGGTCAAACTCCGGCCGATTTTAAACCTCTTGATTATCAATGCGTTACAAAACGGCCTTGATTTTGGTGATTTTGTCAAATATTTTTACCGTTTTTACCACTCCCTTTATCCGTATTTTATCTTCAAAAAGAAGTTGCTTGTTTGAACATCTTCAAACCTCTTTTCGTTATTTCGCCAAAGAAAAAGTGGCCACTTTTTTTCATTCCTGTTTAAACCATACAAAAACCTTCGCGTCAAAAGAAATAAAAAATCAATCACACATAAAGTATTATGAAAAAAGTACACCTATTATTTCTTTTGTTGTTGATTTCAACAACCTCTTTTGCACAAAACAAAAGGATAACGGGCACTGTGACCGACCGCGACACCAAGGATGCGGTGATGCAGGTAACGGTACAGCTGCTAAAAACCGACAGTACGTTTGTTGCCGGTGCCGTGAGCGACGAGAACGGCGCTTTCCGCCTTACCGCCCCGGCCGACGGCAAGTATATTGTGAAGCTCACCAGTGTGGGCTATACCACATTGACCCGCGACGTTACGGTGAGCGGGGGCAAGGACATTGCCCTCGGCAACCTCGTCATCGGTGCCGATGCCATCATGCTGAAGGGCACCCAGGTGACCGCCCAGGCCTCCAAGGTGACCTTGAAGAAAGACACCTTCATCTATAACGCCGCCGCCTATCGCACCCCCGAGGGCTCGGTGGTTGAGGAACTGGTGAAGAAGCTGCCGGGCGCACAGATTGACGACGACGGCAAAATCACCATCAACGGCAAGGAGGTGAAGAAAATCCTGCTCGACGGCAAGGAGTTTATGACCGGCGACACCAAGACGGCCATGAAAAACCTGCCTACCTCCATCATCAACAACATCAAGGCCTACGACCAGCAGAGCGACCTGACCCGCATCACCGGCATCGACGACGGCAACGAGGAAACGGTGCTCGACTTCGGCATCAAGCCCGGCATGAACAGGGGAACCTTTGCCAACGTGGACCTCGGCGTGGGAACCAAGCACCGCTATGCCGAAAGAATCATGGGCGCCGTGTTCGGAAAGAAATGGACACTGGTGGGAATGGTGAACGCCAACAACACCAACGACATGGGATTTCCCGGCGGTGGCGGCGGTGGACGCTTCGGCGGACGCAGTGGACTGACGGCCAACAAGATGGGCGGCCTGAACTTCAACTTTGAAGACACCAAACTGAAATGGGACGCCTCCATCAGGTGGAACCATAGCGATGGCGACACCTGGCAGAGAAGCTCCACCGAGGACTTCAACGGCCCCGTCACCTCGTTCTCAAACAGCATCAGCCAGAACTTCTCGCGCTCCAACAGCTGGAACGGCAATATGCGCATTGAGTGGACGCCCGACTCGCTGACCACCATTACTTTCCGTCCCACATGGCGTATGACCACCAGCGATGGCAACAACAACAGTTTCTCGCGCAAATTCAACGACGACCCCTATCTCGTTACCGCCGACCCGCTGAACATTCCCGTGGCCCAGCTTGCCAGCGACAGCATCCTGGTGAACCAGCAACAAAACGGCAGCATCAGCTACTCTGAGAACAACAACTACTCGGCCATGTTGCAACTCAACCGCCGCCTGAGCGACAATGGGCGCAACATCACCCTGCGCGGCGACTTCAGCTATGGCGACACCGAAAGTAAGAACCTTTCAACCAGCGAGGCCATACTGTTCCAGATTAAGAATGCCGCCGGCAACGACTCCACCTTCTACACCAACCGCTACAACCTGACTCCGAGCAAGAACTGGCGCTACGCCGTTCAGACCACCTATTCGGAACCCCTGTGGACGAAGACCTACCTGCAGTTCAGCTACCAGTTCACCTATAGCTATAACAAGAGCGACCGCAACACCTTCGACTTCTCGAACTTCCCGAACAACATCTTCGCTGACGTCAAGCAGCACTACCGCGGATGGGACGACTACCTGACCGTGGTGCCCGGCAACTGGACCAAATTCCTGGACAAAGACCTCAGCCGCTTCTCTGAATATAAGAACTACATCCACGAGATGAATGTCAGCTTCCTGCTGGTTCGCGATAAATACCGCCTGAACGCCGGCGTGATGTTCCAACCGCAGAAATCGAAGTTCGTGCAGGACTATCAGGGTCTTCACACCGACACCGTGCGCAACGTGTTCAACGTCACCCCGACCCTCGACCTGCGCTACATGCCCAACGACGTCACTGAGCTGAGGCTCAACTACCGCGGCACCACGTCTCAGCCGCAAATGAGCGACCTGCTCGACATCACCGACGACAGCAATCCGCTGAGCATTACGAAGGGTAACCCCGGACTGAAACCCTCGTTCAGCAACAACCTGCGCCTGAACTATAACACCTATTTCATTGACCATCAGCGCAGCATCATGACGTTTGCCAACTATAGCAATACACGCAATAGCATTGCCAGCATGGTGAGATACAACGAACTGACGGGTGGAACCATTACAAGGCCCGAAAATATCAACGGTAACTGGAACGCCGGATTGGGACTGATGTTCAACACCGCCATCGACTCGGCTGGCGTGTGGAACGTGAACACCTTCACCATGGTCAACTACAACAACATGGTGGGCTACCTCTACGACTACGGCCTGAAGGCATCGCGCAAGAACAAGACCCGCTCCACAAGCATCATGGAACGCTTGCAAGGCAGCTTCAGAAAAGACTGGTTTGAGATTGCCCTCGACGGTTCGTTCAACTATATGCACACCCGCAACATGCTTCAGAGCAGCAGCAACCTCGACACCTGGCAGTTCTCTTATGGCGGTAGCATCAACATCTTTGCTCCCTGGGGCTCGAGCATTTCCACCGACCTGCACAACCAGAGCCGTAGAGGCTATAGCGACAAGTCGATGAACACCAACGAGCTTATCTGGAACGCACAGATTTCGCAAAGTTTCCTTCGCGGCAAACCGCTCACCGTGAGCCTTCAGTTCTACGACATCCTGCACGAGCAGAGCAACTATAGCCGCACTATCAGTGCCATGTCGCGCAACGACGTTGAATACAATAGCATCAACAGCTACGTCATGCTACACGTCATCTACCGCATGAATATGTTTGGCACAAAGGCATCGCGCCAGCAGATGCGCGGCATGATGGGCCGTGGCTTCGGTGGCCCGGGAATGCCTCCCGGAGGCGGACGTCCTGGCGGCGGCAGGCCCGGCGGCTTCGGCGGCGGCGGCTTTGGCGGCGGTTTCGGCGGCGGCCGGCCCCCGAGAATGAACTAAATAAGTGAAGCTTTTATAAGTGAAGAGTGAAAAGTGAAGAGTGAAGAATTTGCTGCCGCCATTGTTGTGGGTCCGGCAGCAAATTCTTCACTCTTCACTCTTCACTTTTCACTTAAATGGCGGCAGCAAATTTTTCACTCTTCACTCTTCACTTTTCACTAATCGCTTTTCACTTTTCACTTTTCACTTAAAAGGCGGCAGCAAATTCTTCACTCTTCACTCTTCACTCTTCACTAATCGCTCTTCACTCTTCACTTTTTATATTGCGCTTTTCCCAAATATTCCACATTTATTATTAAAATAGTAAAATAAAGTGGCATATTTCGGGCGCACATTGCTTGTATATCGATTTTTTTCAATAATTTTGCACCGACTTTTGTCCGGCCTCCCACTGAAGCGTTAAAAAACACCGTTTTCGAGGCTGGAGAAATAGAAGGTTGCAATGAGAAAAAAGTATATGAGAAAGATATTCTGCGGGCTGGCAATGACCTTTGTCGTGCTCGCTGCATCGGCCCAGAGCGGCACTAATTCCCCTTACTCACAATATGGCTTTGGCGTGCTTGCCGACCAGACGGGCGGTGGCAACCGAGGTATGAACGGCCTGGGTGTGGGCTATAAGGAGCACAACCAGGTGAATTTTATCAACCCTGCTTCTTACAGTTCCATCGACTCGCTTTCGTTTATCTTCGACGTTGGCGTTTCGGGACAGCTGACCAACTTCAGCGAGAACGGCAAGAAGAAAAACGCCAAGAATGCCGATTTCGAGTATGCCATTGCCGGTTTTCGCGTGGCCCGTGGGCTGGGCATGAGTTTCGGCCTGCTGCCCTTCTCGAATGTGGGCTACAGCTTCTCTTCCACTTCATCCGTCAACGGCGATAACACCGTGGCCTCAACACAGTCGTATTCAGGCTCCGGCGGACTTCACCAGGCCTTCGTGGGCGTAGGATGGTCACCCTTGCGCAACCTTTCGGTGGGCGTCAACGCCAGCTATATCTGGGGCAGTTTTACGCGCTCCATCACAAATGTTTATAGCGAGGCAACCATCAGCAGCCTCTCGAAAACCTACGATGCCACCCTCACCAATTACAAGATAGACCTGGGCGTGCAATACACCGTACCGCTGGACAAGAAGAACAGCCTTACGGTGGGTGCTACTTTCAGTCCCGGCCACAATGTCGGTGGCGACCCCTCGTGCCGTGTCACCAGCTATAACACGCAGACCGGTGTTTCCAACACCAGCAGCTACGAGGTGAATGACGGGCTGGAACTGCCCAATATGCTGTCGGCGGGACTGATGTTCAACCACAACAACCAGCTGAAGGTGGGCGTGGACTACCATTTGCAGCAGTGGAGCAAGATCAGTTTCCCCATCTATCAGGTAAACGGCAACACACCGTCGTATGCGATGAGCGGCGACTATTTCAACGACCGCCACAAGATAGTGCTCGGCGGAGAGTATTGCAAGGCCGAGATGACGCGCGGTTTCTTCAACCGCCTGCGTTACCGTGCCGGCGTGTCCTACGGCACTACAAACTACAAAATCAACGGCAACGACGGACCCAAGGAGATGTCGGTGAGCGCAGGCTTCGGCATCCCCATCGTCAACACATACAACAACCGCAGCATTCTTAATCTTTCCGCTCAATGGTCGCGGCTGTCGGGCAACGGACTGCTCGCGGAAAACACTTTCCGCATCAATTTGGGCATCACGTTCAACGAGCGCTGGTTCATGAAGTGGAAGGTGGAGTAGTGCCCTGGTGTTGTGCTTGCCCTTGTTCAAGATGAAGAAATTGTTTCCCTTCCTTGTGTTCTTGTATGGCTACGTTCTGCTGACCGGCTGCGACGATGCCATAGAGCATATAGCACCGGCCATCAATCCCGAGGACTCGGCTTCGGTGATGACCACTTGGGGAGTGAACACGCTTATCAGCGATTCAGGGGTTATCAAGTATCGCATAGTGACAGAGAAATGGGAAGTCAACCAAGTGAAAAATCCCACCAAATGGCTTTTTGAAAAAGGCCTCTTTCTTGAGCAGTTCGACGAGAATTTCCACATTGAGGCTTTTATTCAGGCAGACACCGCTTACTACCTCGACCAGAGGCGTTTGTGGGAACTCAGAGGAAGGGTGAAAGTGAGGACGAAAGACGGCCTGCGCTTTTCGAGCGAAGAACTCTTTTGGGACCAAATCAGGCAGGAATTCTATAGCAATAAGTTCTCGAGGGTCGTCACCCCGACGCGCGAGTTGCAAGGCTCCTATTTCCTGAGCGATGAACACATGACCCACTACCGCGTGAGCAATTCCAAGGGCTCTTTCGTGAAGGGAGCCGACGGAATGGGAGAGAACGAGGGCGACACCCTGCTCAGTGCTCCCGACAGCCTGAAGGAGTCGAAACGCCATCCCAACTTCAAACAGCCTCAGATTGTCAATCACAAAAAATGATTTCATAAACAAAATATGTCGTCTGAAATAGACTTACAACTCATCATAGGCATTTTGGCCACCATGTTGTTTTCTGCCTTCTTCTCGGGCATGGAGATTGCTTTCGTGTCGAGCAACCGCATGCAGGCCGAGGTGGAGAAAGAGAAAATGGGCATTGCACGCTTCCCCCTCCAGGTGTTCTATCGCCATCCCAACAATTTCGTGAGCACCATGCTCGTGGGCAACAACATTGTGCTGGTGGTCTATGGCATTTTGGTGGCCATCTTCTTCGATAACACTATTTTCCGCAACATCGACAGTGATGCGTTGAGGGTGTCGCTCGATACCATCCTGTCAACGCTCATCATCCTGTTCACCGGCGAATTTCTTCCGAAAATATTCTTCAAGAGCAATCCTAACCGCATGCTCATCATCTTTGCCTTCCCGGCATTTCTTCTTTATGTACTTTTGTGGCCCATCTCGCGCTTTTGTACCTTTTTGTCGAGGGCTCTCCTCCTTCTTGTGGGCGTGAAAGTGCCAAAAGAGGAAAAAGACGAAGAGTTCTCGAAGGTTGACCTCGACTACCTCGTCCAGTCGAGCATCGACAACGCCGCCAGCGATGAGGAAATAGAAGAAGAGGTGAAGATTTTCCAGAACGCGCTCGACTTCGCCGACCGCAAGGTGAGGGATTGCATGGTGCCGCGCACCGAGATATGCGCCGTTGCCGACACCTGCGGAAAGGAAGACCTCATGGAGGCGTTCGTGGAAAACGGAAAGTCGAAAATCATTGTCTATCACGAGGATATTGACCACATCGTGGGCTATGTCCATTCCTCCGACATGTTCAGGCTCGAAGGCGAGGCTCGCCAACCGTTCCGCCTGAAGGCCCTTATTCGCGAAATGCCGTTTGTTCCCGAAACGATGACCGCCAAGAAGCTCATGCGCATTTTTATGCAACAGAAGAAGTCGCTCGGAGTGGTCATCGACGAGTTTGGCGGCACCAGCGGCATCGTCTCGCTGGAGGACATCGTGGAAGAAATCTTCGGCGAGATAGAAGACGAGCACGACAACTCCAGCTATACGGCAAAGAAAATAGGCGATAATGAATACATCCTCTCCGCAAGGCTCGAGATTGACAATGTGAACGAAATGTTCGGCCTCGACCTTCCCGAGAGCGAGGAATACATGACCCTTGGCGGCCTCATCTTGCACGAATACCAGAGTTTCCCGAAACTCAACGAAACAGTGACCATCGGGCGCTTTGAGTTCAGAATTATCAAGAATACGATGACAAAAATAGAGCTTGTAAGGCTGAAAGTGACCCAAAATTAAACTTTTTGCAAGTTTTTTGCCGTTATTTACCAGCTTTTTTGTAATTTTGTGCCGTTTTAGGCGAATGTGCCCGTTTTGCGCCTTCCAGGAGGCTCTTTCGGCACTACCGGCAAGCAGTAAAAAACATCATAATAAACAATAAAAAACAAATGGCAGCAATTGGAAAAATCAGAAGCTGGGGCCCCGTGCTCGTAGGAGTTATCGGCCTGGCCCTTTTTGCATTCATTGCCGAAGAACTGGTGCGCGGTTGCGATTCCATCAGGAATCAGTCACGCCAGCAAATCGGAGAAGTGTTAGGTAAAAAAATCGATTATCAGGAGTATCAGAAAAACGTCGATGAATACCTCGACGTCATCAAGATTACTCAAGGACGCGAAAACCTCACCGACGAGGAGTCGAGCCAGGTGCGCGACATGGTCTGGAACCAGCTGGTGCAGAACACCATCATGGAGGCCGAGACCAAGAAACTGGGCATCACCGTCACCGACGACGAAATGCACGACATCTTCGTGCAGGGCACCAACCCCATGCTCCAGCAGACACCCTTCGTCAACCAGCAGACCGGCCGTTTCGACGTCAACCAGCTCACCAAGTTCAGAAACGACTATCAGAAAGCCGTGAAGCAGAACCCGCAGGCCGCTGAGCAGTACCGCCCCATGTACAACTACACCCTCTTCATTGAGAAGACCCTGCGCCAGCAGATTCTGGCCCAGAAGTACCAGGCGCTCCTCACCTCCTGCATGCTCTCCAACCCCGTGGCAGCAAAAGCCCTCTTCCAGGCACAGAACGAGGAAAGCGAAGTGCAGCTCGCCTCCTTCCCCTATTCCGCCATCAAGGACGACGACGTGAAGGTGACCGATGCCGAACTGCAGGCCAAGTACAACGAACTGAAGCCCCGCTTCCGCCAAATGGAGGAAACGCGTGACATCAAGTATGTTGACGTGAAAGTGGAAGCTTCCGACGCCGACCGCGCAGCCCTCGACAAAGAGGTGAAAGACCTGAAGGCACAGCTCGCCGAGGCCGAAAACCCCGAGGAGGTCATCCGCAAGAGCGCCTCCACAGTGCCCTGGCTGGGCATTCCCCAGACGCGTTCCGCCTTCCCCTCCGACATTGCCCTGAAGCTCGACTCCATGGCCGTGGGCGCCACCTCCGAGCCTGTTGAGAACAAGCGCGACAACACGCTCAACGTCATGAAGCTCATTGCCAAGCAGCAGTTGCCCGACAGCATCGAGTTCCGCGCCATCACCGTGGCCGCCGCTGATGCCCAGGAAACCGCCAAGCGTGCCGACAGCATCTTCACAGCCCTGCAGGGCGGCGCCGACTTCGAGGCCATTGCTAAGAAATACGGCCAGACGGGTGAGAAGAACTGGCTCACCAGCCAGCAGTATCAGAAAGCACCGTCGATGGACGCCGACACTCGCAACTACCTCATCACCCTCAACACCGCCGAGGTGAACGCCCTTAAGCGCCTTGACCTCACCGGTGCCTCCCTCATCCTGCAGGTTACCGACAAGAAAGGCATAACCACAAAATATACGGCTGCCGTCATCAAGAAGCCCATCGACTTCTCAAAGGACACCTACAACGCAGCCTATAACAAATTCTCGCAATTCGTAAGCGAAAACCGCAACTTGGAGGCCCTTCAGAAGAACGCTGAGAAATACGGTTACAAGGTGGAGGAACAGCCCGGCGTGCGCACCACCGAGCACAACGTGGCAGGCGTGAGCCGCACCCGCGAGGCACTGCGCTGGCTCTTCCAGTGCAAGAAGGGAGAGGTGTCGCAGCTTTATGAGTGCGGCGACAACAGCGACCACCTCTTTGTCATGGTGTGCGACAACATCAACGAAAAAGGCTTCGCCACCCTCCAGAACGAGCAGCTCAAGAACTACGTGAAGAACGAGGTCATCAAGGACAAGAAGGCCGAGCAGATACTTGCCAAGATAAAGGGCGTTGACAGCATGTCGAAGGCCAAGCAGCAGGGTGCTGTGCTCACTGACTCCCTGCGCCAGATTACCTTCGCCGCTCCCGTCTTCGTGCAGGCCACCGGCAGCAGCGAGCCCGCACTGAGCGGCGCCATCGCAGGCACCAAGGCCGGACAGTTCAGCAAGGCTCCCGTGAAAGGCAACGGCGGCGTGTTCCTCTTCACCGTGAAAGAGAAGAAAATGCGCGAAGGGGCAAAGTTCGACGAGAAGGAGACCGAGAAACAGGCACGCCAGCGCCTGCAGCAGCGCCTCAACAACTTCATGCAGGAGCTCTCCGCAAATGCCGAAATCAAGGACAACCGCTACCTCTTTATGTAAGACCTTACAGACAACAAACCTATACACAGGGTGTGCGCAATACAAACGCACACCCTTTTTTTGGCCCGCGGAGTTAAAGTAGATTGTAAAGATTTTTCATCGCTTCTCCAGCACATCACATAGTTTGGCGGTAAATTGAGGGCGGCAAATTGGCACTTTTTGGGGAGAGAATTGGCACTTTAAGGCCCTCAATTTACCGCCAAACTTTACTCCATCTTACGTATGCTGGTTATCAAGGAGTTACAAAAGCACCCTGGAGACAGTGAGATTGTAAAAATTTTTCATACTTTTTCATCCTCGGACAAATACATCTTTTACGGGTAAACCGTTCCGCCGAACTCAAAAATAATTTCTTTGTCTGACTGACGTGTAATTCAAAAAGAAGTTGTATATTTGCAAAAAGTTTCTTTATCACCAAGTTATTATCTATTCAACTATAGCAATATGAAAACAAAATTACTGACCCGTATGGCAGCCCTGCTGCTCATGCTCCTGTGCGCCTCCATCGCTTCTGCACAGGAGAAAGAAGCCTACGCCGTGATTAACTACTCCACTATGACATTTTACTATAATGCCGACAGGAGCACGTATGAGCAGAATTGCGATGTCTTTGTGCTTCCGGTGAATTTCCATCGCACATGGTCGGAGTATGTTAATGATTTCTCAAACATCGTTTTCGACGAGTCGTTTAAAGATGTGCGGCCAACCTACACGGCAAGTTGGTTCAGTGGATGTAATTATGTTCAGGACATTTCCGGTCTGGAATACCTGAACACCAGCGAGGTAACGGACATGCACAGTATGTTTCAAGATTGTTATTATCTGACCAGTCTTGACTTGAGCACATGGGACACTGGCAAAGTGAACAACATGAAACAAATGTTCGCCACTTGTCTAAATCTGGGTACCATCTATGCATGAGAAAACTGGACGACGGAGAATGTGACAACCTCTGATAAGATGTTCCTCTCATGCAATAATCTTGTTGGCGGCAAGGGTACAACTTGGAACAGCTCACACATTGACAAGACCTACGCCCGCGTGGACGGCGGTACGAACAGCCCCGGTTACCTCACCTATAGAGGGAGAAAAGCCTACGCGCAGTACGACGGCTACACCCTCAAACTCTGTTACGACACCAATTACTTGACAGATGATTATGTGTTTTTATTAGAAGATGTGGAGGGAAGTTTCATGGACGCGCTCGATCAGGCTTATGGAGTGACGTACTTCTCCGTAGTGGAGTTTGACCCCTCGTTCGCCGATTACCGTCCGAAGAGCACCTCTTTTTGGTTCTCTTACGGAAACATTGGCTGGATTGATGAACATGGAATGCATCATTCGCAGACACCCCCCATGCTGCAAGAAATCATCGGCATTGAGAACCTGAACACCAGTGAGGTGACGGACATGTATGGCATGTTCTTGGGGTGTGGCGGCCTGAAAAGCATTGACCTGAGCGGCTTTGATACGCGCAACGTGGAGAGCATGGGGGAAATGTTTGGTGAATGTATAGGCTTGGAGAGCATTGACCTGAGCAGTTTCGACACCCGCAACGTGACGGATATGGCAGCAATGTTTTACGGATGTCAATACCTGGAAAGCCTTAACCTGAGCGGTTTCGACACGCGCAATGTGGAGGACATGAGAAACATGTTTAGTAATTGCTCTACACTGACAAGTCTTGACTTGAGCGGCTTCGACACAAGAAATGTTACAAAAATGTCTGGAATGTTTTCTTATTGCGATCAACTGACGGGCCTTGACTTGATCGGCTTCGACACAGGAAATGTTACAGAAATGTATGCTATGTTTAGTTCATGCGAAAACCTGGTGAGCGTTGACTTGAGCAACTTCGATACGGGTAAGGTGACGAACATGGCACACATGTTCGATTACTGCGACAAACTTACCACCATCTATGTAGGGGACGGGTGGAACACTGACCTTGTCACTAATTCTTACTACATGTTCTATTTCTGCAACAAACTTAAAGGCGGGGCCGGAACGACATACAGCAGTCAACACACCGACAAGGAATACGCCCGCGTGGACGGCGGGACGGCCAGCCCCGGCTATCTCACTTACAGGAAATATGAACCCTATACGGTGCTGTTGGACGGCACACTCACGTTTTGGTACGACTACAACAAGGCAACATGGCAGGAGACAGAAGGCGCGCAGGTGTTTGACATCACTGACGGGAATTGGCCCGGATGGTATTCCTATGGGAACAATGTGACGACGGCGGTCTTCGACAAGTCGTTTGCCACCGTGAAACCTGTAACCACCAGCTACTGGTTTGGCGGAATGAGGTTCCTTGAGAGTATCGTGGACATGAAATACCTTAACACGAGCGAGGTGACGGACATGAACCACATGTTCTACTACTGCTTCGAACTTCAGTCGCTCGACCTGAGCCACTTCGACACTTCTAAGGTGACGGACATGCAGCTCATGTTCACCGATTGTAACAGCCTGACGGAACTTGACGTGAGCAGTTTCGACACTCACAACGTGGAAACAATGAATTACATGTTTAACGGCTGCTACGGCCTGAAGAGCCTTGACTTGAGCAACTTCAACACAGAAAAGGTAATCTTGATGGACCACATGTTCACTTCTTGCATGGCATTGGAAAACCTCGACGTGAGCAGTTTCAACACCAGCCTCGTGACAAGCATGAACAACATGTTCTCTAATTGCGAAGCCCTGAAAAGCCTCGATGTCAGCAATTTCGACACGGGGAACGTGACCGACATGGGATTGATGTTTAACGAATGCAGCAGCCTGAAAAGCCTCGACTTGAGCGGCTTCAACACGTCAAATGTGGAGATTATTTACACCATGTTTTATGGTTGCAGCAGCCTGAAAAGTCTTGATGTCAGCAACTTTGATGTCAGCAAGGTCACAAGCCTTAGTAATTTGTTCGACGGCTGTTCCAGCCTTCGAACACTTGACCTGACGAACTTCAACACTGCCAAGGTCACCGAATTTGGCTATTTGTTCAGGAATTGCAGCAACCTGCGCACCATCTATGTGGGGCCGGGCTGGAACACGCAACGTGTGAATTACTATCAGTCGAATGATATTTTCAAGGGCTGCATCAACCTCAGGGGTGGCATGGGTACGGTCTATGACCCCTCTATGGACGGTATTTGGTACGCCCACATCGACGGCGGCCCAGACAATCCGGGGTACTTCACCGACAAATCGCTCATTCCAACGGGCATTGACGACGCTCCGTTGGTGAATGAGAATTTGGAAGTGACGAATGACAATGACGAGTGGTTCTCCTTGGATGGACGCAAACTTAGCGGACGGCCCACAGTGAAGGGGCTCTACATCAAAGGTGGTAAAAAGGTCGTGGTTAAATAAAAAAAAGTGAAGAGTGAAGAATGCAGAAGGTATCGCGAGCGAATAGCGAGAACGAAGTGGCAATTTCCTTCCAGACCTACAACGATGGCGGCAGCAAATTGCCACTTCGTTCTCGCTATTCGCTCGCGATACCTTCTGCATTCTTCACTCTTCACTTTTCACTCTTCACTTAATAATAGTCTTCTTTTTTGAAAGTGAAGTCGTAGAGGATGTCACCGTGGCGGTGTGAGTTGAAGGTGTATCGGAAATTGATGCCGGCGTCCTTGAAGATTTTGTTGCCCGTTTGGTTCTGCAGCTCCTTGAGGATGTTGGCGCCGAGGGAAGTCCTCATGGCGGTGGTGACGGTGTCGAGGTGCCCGCTCAGGGTGACGTGGTGGACGATAGTGCGCGTGGCGCGGTCGAAGGTGATGCTGTCCATCACCATTTCTCCGCCCAGGCGCTGCGGACAGTTCCTGTGGGTTTCTTCCCTGCATGTCCGTTCTGCCCTGTCTTCCAGGCTTTCATGACAGGCGGCGAAGGGGAAACAATAAACAATAAACAATAAACAATAAACGATAGACGGGAACCGATAGATGCTTATTTTTGTTGACATAGTTTTTAAATTTTCAGCTTTTCACTTTTAGGAGCTAAATGTTTTTTAAATATGAATTCTTAGTTATGAATTATGAGGAGAGGTCCACCCCGGTCCCTCCCGTAGGAGGGGAGCCTTTGGGCCGTACGTCTTCCCCCCAAGGGGGGATTAGAGGGGGCTTTATTTTTCACTTTTCCTTTTCCCCTGTCTCTTTTTGTTGTCTTTTTTCCCGTGCTTGTGGAAGACGGCGCGGCCGCCCCGTTTGTTCATGGCCTTGTATTCGGGACCGTTCATACCGTTGGGCAGTGGCACTTTCTCCACGGTGTAGCCGAGGAAGTTTTCTATCTGCATGAAATAGGTGATGTCCCATCCCCTAACGAGGGTGATGGCCCTTCCCTCACGCTCAGCCCTGGCGGTGCGCCCTATGCGGTGGACGTAGTCTTCGCTGTCGCGGGGCACGTCGTAGTTGATGACGATGGCGATGTCGTCGATGTCGATGCCGCGTGCCACGATGTCGGTGGCCACGAGCACATCCACCTGTCCTGTCTTGAAGCGGTACATGACGTCGTCTCGCTCCTGCTGCGAGAGGTCGGAGTGCATCTGGTCGGCGTTGATGTTCATCTGCCGCAGTTCGCGGGTGATGTCTTTCACCTTGAGCTTGCTGCATGAGAAGATGATGACGCGCCGCAACTGGCCGAGCTTGAAGAGGTGGCGTATGATTTTGGTCTTTTGCGTCTCGTGGCACACATAGGCTTGCTGATGGATTTTCTCCACGGGCTTGCTGACGGCAATTTTCACGATGGCGGGGTCCTTGAGAAGTGTCTTGGCCAGCTGTTCTATCTTTGCCGGCATGGTGGCCGAAAACATGATGGTCTGGCAGGTTGGGGGCAGCAGGCGTGCTATGGACAGGATGTCGTCGCTAAACCCCATGTCGAGCATGCGGTCTGCCTCGTCGAGGATGAAGAAGGAGGTGCGCCCCAGGTCCACGTTGCCCATGCTGATATGGCTTTTCAAGCGGCCCGGGGTGGCTATCACCACGTCGGCGCCGAGCTGCAGTCCCTTGTATTCCTGGTCGTAGCGCGACCCGTCGTTTCCGCCGTAAACGGCTATGCTACTCACGCCCGGCATGTAGTAGGCGAAGCCCTGCATGGCCTGGTCTATCTGCTGCGCCAGTTCGCGCGTGGGGCTCATCACGACGCAGTTGATGGCATCGTGGGGGAACAGCGCCGTGCGGCCGTCGGGGAATGTGCACTGTCCGTCGTCGAGCATGCTGAGCACAGGGAGCAGATAGGCGGCGGTCTTTCCCGTGCCTGTCTGCGCTACGCCGAGCACGTCGCGGCCGTTGAGTATTTCGGGGATGCACTTCTCCTGGACCGGCGTGCAGGTGGTGAAGTTCATCGCGTCGAGCGCGTCGAGGGTGTTGTCGTTAAGGTCTAAATCGTAAAAATCCATTGCGCTTCGCTAAATGATATAGGTACTTTTAGTTATGAGTTCTTAATTATGAGTTATGAGGAGAGGCCCACCCCCGGCCCTATGGCGGGGTTGGCCCTTTTCCTCCCCCCAAGGGGGGATAAGAGGGGGCCTTTCCTTTTTTTCTCTTCACTTTTCTTAGTTTGGTGCATGCCTGTAGCAGAACCATGCAATAACGGTGAAAATGATGTTCGGCGTCCATGCGGCCAGCATGGGCGGGGCGTCGGCTTTGATGGCAAAGGTGGCCGAGACGGTTTGCAACATGATGTAGGTGAAACTCAGTGCCAGGCCAATGCCCAGGTAGAGGCCCATTCCGCCCTTCCTTTTTCTTGACGAAAGGCTGACGCCGATGGTTGTCAAGATGAACGACGCGAAGGAGGAGGCGATGCGTTTATGGTATTCCACCTCGTACTGAACCACATTCCCTGAACCGCGGTCTATCTGTTTGCTGATGTATTGTTTCAGCTGCGGACTGGTGAATGTTTCCTGCTGGCCTTTTGAGAACACCAGGTCGGTGGGCTCCATCATGATAACGGTATCCTTTGTGGCACCGCTGGTAATCTTTTCCCTCATGCCCCGCATTTCCCTGATGCGCCACTGCTGCGCCTTCCAGTGATATTTCGAGTCGCTGATGGTGTCGTATTGTATCTCGTTGGCGGTCATGTGGCTCACCAGTTTCTTGTTCTCAAACTGGTAGAGGCAAAAGCCGTAGCCCCGCTTCGACAGGTTGTCGTAGTGCTGTATGTAGGCGATAACGCCTTTTCCCACTTGCAGTTGCACGTTTTCGGCCGACGTGTTTTTCTTCTTGTTCTTATACATCGTTTCAAAGTTTTGCCTGATGATGGTGCCCTTGGGAATGATGTATGAGCCGAGGTAGAAAGAGAGTGAAGCGATGAGTGCCGCCGAAATCATATAAGGCCGCATAAGGCGCTTAAAGCTGACACCGGCTGCAAGCATGGAAATGATTTCGGAATTGCCCGCCAGCCTTGAAGTGAAGAAAATGACGGCAATAAAGACAAAGAGGGGAGAGAAGAGGTTGGCGAAATAGGGGACGAAATTGACGTAGTAGTCGAGCACGATGGCCTTCAGCGGAGCATGGTATTGTGCGAACTTGGCCAGGTTCTCGTTTACGTCGAAAACGATGGAAATGCTGATAATCAGTGCAATGGCAAAGAAATAGGTGCCAATAAACTTCCGGATGATATACCAGTCGAGCTTCTTGATGTAGCGGAACGGATTGACATACCTGAGCCATGACAACCGCCGGGCCGCGGTTTTCATCCTGTTGCCGGTGGCTTTCATCGCCCTGGCCATTTTCAACGGCCTGTGGTATTTCCTGATTGTCCTGCGGTCCATGGTTATCTTCTTCTTCCGAGATTGTCGATGACCTTGCGTTTCCATTCCACAAAGTCACCTTTTATAATATGTGCGCGCGCGTCGCCCACGAGCCTGAGATAGAAGGCCAGGTTGTGAATGCTTGCTATTTGCAGGGCCAATAGCTCCTGGGCCTTGAATAGGTGGTGCAGGTAAGCCTTCGTGTGCAGCCGGTCGATGTCGCATCCGTCTTCGTCGATGGGCGAGAAGTCGTTTTCCCACTTCTTGTTGCGCATGTTGATGGTGCCTTCATAGGTGAACAGCATGCCGTTGCGCCCGTTTCTTGTGGGCATCACGCAGTCGAACATGTCCACTCCGCGCTCAATGGCTTCCAGGATGTTCTGCGGTGTTCCCACGCCCATGAGGTATCGCGGTTTGTCTTTTGGCAAGATGCCGTTCACCACCTCGATCATCTCGTACATCACCTCGGTGGGTTCTCCCACCGCCAGCCCTCCGATGGCGTTGCCGTCGGCGCCCTTGTCGGCCACGAACTTTGCGGCCTCTGTCCTGAGGTCCTTGTATTTGCAGCCCTGCACGATGGGGAAGAGCGACTGCTCATAACCGTAGAGGGGTTCTGTTTCCTGGAATCTTTTCATGCACCTGTCGAGCCACCGTTCTGTCAGTGCCAGGCTTTTCTTGGCATAGCCATAGTCGCTTTCTCCCGGCGGGCATTCATCCAAGGCCATCATGATGTCGGCGCCGATGATACGCTCGGTGTCCATGACGTTCTCGGGGGTGAAGATGTGCTTTGAGCCGTCGATGTGCGACCGGAACTCGCAGCCTTCTTCTTTCAGCTTCCTGATGCCGGTGAGCGAAAACACCTGAAAACCTCCGCTGTCGGTCAGTATGGGTTTGTCCCAGGTGTTGAACTTGTGGAGCCCTCCCGCCTGCCTAAGTATTTGCAGGCCAGGCCTTAGGTACAGGTGATAGGTGTTTCCCAGTATGATCTGTGCCTTCACCTGCTCCCTGAGTTCGCTGAAGTGTACACCTTTCACGCTTCCTGCCGTTCCCACGGGCATGAAGATGGGCGTCTTGATGCTACCGTGCGCGGTGGTAATGCATCCGGCCCGGGCATCGCTGGCATTGTCGGTGTGTTCTATTTCAAATGTCATGCCTTTTCTCTTCTTCGTCTATCTCAAAGCTGATGGCATTGGCGGCCAGTTCGTCGGTGAGGGCAAATGCCCATACCTCCTGAACGTTCTCCACATAGTGGAAGTTGATGCCTTTGAGGTAGTTGTCGTTGATTTCCTCCACGTCCTTCTTGTTGTCTACGCACATCACGATGTCGGTGATTCCGGCGCGTTTCGCCGCCAGTATTTTTTCCTTGATGCCGCCCACGGGCAATATTTTTCCCCTCAGCGTTATTTCGCCGGTCATGGCCGTGTTTTTCCTCACTTTCCGTTGGGTGAGAGCCGATGCCACCGACGTGGCAATGGTGATGCCTGCCGACGGTCCGTCCTTGGGCGTTGCCCCTTCGGGCACGTGGATGTGGATGTTGTAATTGTCGAAAATGCGGTAGTTGATGTTGAGCGTCGTGGCATGTGCCTTGATGTATTCCAGGGCCAGCACGGCACTCTCCTTCATCACGTCGCCCAGGTTGCCGGTGAGCGTCAGTTTTGCTCCCTTTCCCTTGCTCAGGCTTGTTTCTATGAAGAGAATTTCCCCGCCTACGCTGGTCCATGCCAGTCCTGTCACCACGCCGGCATATTCGTTGCCCTGATAGATGTCTCTATAGAAAGGCGGTTTTCCCAGCAGGTCTTTCACCTCCTGGGGCGTAATCTTCAGGTAGGGCAGTTCCCCGTCGCGTGCCTTGGCAAATGCCATCTTGCGCAGGGCCTTGTTCAACTGCTTTTCCAGTTGTCTTACGCCGCTTTCGCGAGTGTATTGCTCAATGACTCTTTCGATGGCAGCCTTGTTGAAGGTCAGTTTCTTTTCGTCCTTCAGTCCGGTGTTTTCCTTTTCCTTGGGCAACAGGTGGCGTTTGGCAATCTCTATTTTCTCTTCTGTGGTATAGCCGCTCACCTCGATGACTTCCATCCTGTCGAGCAACGGCCTCGGAATGGTGTTAAGGTCGTTGGCGGTGGCAATGAAGAGCACTTTGCTCAGGTCGTAGTCCACGTCAAGGTAGTTGTCGTGGAAGGCGAAGTTCTGCTCCGGGTCGAGCACTTCGAGCAGTGCCGACGAGGGGTCGCCGTTGATGGTGTTTTGCGTCACCTTGTCAATCTCGTCAAGGATGAACACGGGGTTCGACGAGCCGGCCTTCTGGATGGCCTTGATGATTCTTCCGGGCATGGCGCCCACGTAAGTCCTTCTGTGCCCGCGAATTTCGCTTTCGTCGTGCATGCCGCCCAGTGAAATGCGCACATATTTCCGGTGCATGGCCTCGGCGATGCTCTTGCCTAAAGACGTTTTTCCCACGCCCGGAGGGCCGTAGAGGCAAAGTATGGGCGACTTGAGGTCACCCCGCAGCGACAACACCGCCATGTATTCCAATATGCGCTCTTTCACTTTCTCCATGCCATAGTGATCCTTGTCGAGCACCTTTTGCGCACGGTTCAGGTCCAGGTCGTCGAAGGTGAACTTGCCCCAAGGCAGTTCAACCATCACCTGAAGGTAGTTCATCTGAACGCTATATTCGGGACCCTGCGGGTTGAGCATTTCCAGTTTGTCCAACTCCTTGTAGAAGGTGTCCCTGATTTCGTCAGACCACATCTTGTCCTTGGCCTTTTCCAGCAGCTCTTTCCGTTCGGGCGAGCCGTCGCCGTTGCCCAGTTCCTCCTTGATGTTCCTTATCTGCTGTTGAAGGAAATATTCCCTCTGCTGTTCGTCCAGGTCTTCGCGCGTCTTCGACCTGATGTTCTCCTTCAACTCAAGCAACTGCACTTCGCGGTGCAGGATTTTGAGTAGCGAGAGCGTCCTGTCCTTAATGTTTGTTTCGGCGAGCAGCCCTATTTTCTCCTTGATACTGAGGGGCATGCTCGAACAGGTGAAGTTAAGCAGGATGATGTTGTTATGGATGTTGTCGATGGCGAAGGTGGCCTCGTCGGGCAGGTCGTCGCTATGTTTGATGAACTGCTTGACCACGGTTTTCACGTCCTCCACGGCGGCGTTGAACACGGCGTCGTCCTCGGGAAATTCCTCGGGGCATTTTTCCACCTCGCCCATCAGCAGCGACGGCTTTTTGGTGAGTCCCTTCAGCTTACACCGCCCGAAACCCTGCACGATGACCGACAAGCCGGCATCGTGGGGAAGTTCAAGAATCCTCACCGCCTTGGCAAAGACACCGTATTCAAAGAGGTCGTCCATGCCGGGAGACTCCACCGACGGGTCTTTCTGGCAGAAGATGGCAAACATGATATTGGGCGACTTGCGTATCATGTCAATGAGTTTCAGGCTCATCGGCCTGCCAATCATTATGGGCGACACCACCCCGGGAAACATCACCAGGTTGCGTGTGGCCAAAATGGGCAAATCGCCGTCCACACCCGTTTCAAAAAGGTTGCGGATGTCGCCCTCGTAGTCGGCTATCATCGAAAAAGCACTTGTATTATGATCTTTGCTCATGTTTCTTGTTTCAATCTTTCACCTTATTCTATACATTCTCTATATTATGGGGTGCAAAGGTACACATAAAAAAGTGAAAAGTGAAAAGTGAAAAGTGAAAAATACGAAAATCGAGTGCAGAACAAAAAGAACCCCGTTCTTTTTTTATGCCGAGATAGAGTATTTATCCAAAAATACGAAAATCGAGCGCAGAACAAAAAGAAGCCCGTTCTTTTTTCTTCCGAGACAGCGTATAAAAAGAAATGGACTATTAAAAACGCGAATGGGATTTTTACATTTTTTTATTACGAATGTGTCTTAATTAAAGGACTCTATAGACTCCGCTTGTCATTTTCCGCCTCAGCGTTGAAGCTTCAATGACATGATATCTATTCCCATAGTGCCTCCCATTTCTGGGTCAGAGTGGTCAAAAGACAAAATGCGCCCATTTTCCGACACATCGAATTCCAACTTGACCTCAACGTCATCAACCATAAAAGTGGCGATTAGTTTATTCCCTTTAGCCTTATAGGTTCCGTTTATCGTCTTCTTCTCGGAATAAGCCTGATACCAGTCAGAAGTTCCCCTACATTTGTTGTTACCCAAGAAGGATATCGACATTTCCGTGTAAAGTCCTCCACCATTGCCAGTACCCTCATAAGTTTTGCCAGCGAAAGGATCCGAAGAGGTTTGTTTATCCACTGCCGCAAAAGAATCGGTAACGGTCATACTTGCCGTCTGAGCCTTCCCACTATTATCACATGAGCCAACAATGCTCATAAACATTGTCATTGCCAACAGTGGCAAAACATTCATAAATTTGTTCATAATCATTTTTTATAGTTAAACACTCTGTTTTTATACTATCTGTATGCCCAGACTCCATTTTCAAATGAGTTGTCGGGATTCTCCAGTTTGGAAAAAACTAAACACTTCCTATGTGATATCTGCGGCGGTCTTTCCACCACGGTACAAAGATAAGAATAGTTTAGCTAAAAACGTTCACTATGACTGACTTTTTTGCAAAAGTACTACTATTTCTTTAAATATGCCGTTTTGGCACATTAGACTTTCCTTGTTTTTCCTATTTCCGTTTTTTTGTATTACCTTTGCACCCGATATGTCTAACAGTTACTATCAGTTCAGCCGATTTGTGGTGCGGCAGGAGCGGTGCGCCATGAAGGTGGGCACCGACGGCACCCTGCTTGGCGCGTGGGCCAATGGCGGAGGGCGCGTGCTCGACGTGGGTTGCGGCACCGGGCTTATTGCGTTGATGATGGCGCAACGTTTTCCGCAATGCCAGGCCACGGCCATCGATATCGACCATGAAGCCTGCCAGCAAGCCTGCGAAAATATAGCCGCATCGCCTTTCGCCCAGCGTATCAACGTGTTAGAATCTTCCGTACAACAATTTGCGGAAACGATTGTTGGCGATGGCGGGCCGTTGTTCGACGCCATTGTCTGCAACCCTCCGTTTTTCAGCCAATCGCTCAATAGTCCCGACGACCGCCGAAGTCTGGCCCGCCACGATACGTCGTTGCCGTTTGGCGAATTGTTTGGAAGCGTGGCCCCCCTGCTCCATCCCCAGGGCCGTTTTTCGCTGGTCATCCCGTCGCGCTCTGCCGGCGAAATCCATACGGAGGCCGTGATGGCCGGGCTTTTCCTCACTCGTGAATGTCGGGTGAAGACCGCCTCCCACAAGCCTCCCTCGCGTTGCCTCCTTGAGTATTCTTGGCAACCCGAACCGTCGTTCGAGGTTGAAGATCTCACCATCGGCGACGACCGTCACCGCCAGTTGCTCGCCGCCTTCACCCTTCGGGGGCGTGAAGAATGACGGGCGTTGTTTATTGAGGAAGAATCTTCGCTTTTCAAGCCTTGTTTTATACGCAAAAATGGGTTTGAAAATTGGTAAAAAATATTGACAAATCCTCCCGATTTTTGGTCGTTTTGTAACTTATTGATTTTCAATCACTTGAAAATTGTCCAAAGTTTGACCGCAAATTGAGGGGAGAGATTTGCCAATTCTCTCCCCTCAATTTGCCAAATTTCTCCTTGAGATTTGCGGTCAAACTATTGAGGAGGTCTGAAAAATGATGAAAAATCTTGACAAAATAGATGTTAAATAACATGCCGGAACAGGTGTGTGTTTTCCTGCTCCGGCATGTCGTTCTGTTGAAGTCCCTCGGGGGTGGAAAGATTCGGCCTATTTGTTGTTGATGCGTTTCTTGATTTTGTCCACATAGGCATCGATGACGGCCACGGCGGTGATGTTGACCACGTCGCGCACCGACGACCCGAAGTCGGTGAAGTGTATGGGCTTGTTGAGTCCCATCTGGATGGGGCCTATGATTTCCACGTCGGCGTTGAGTGCCTGCAACATCTTGTAGGACGAGCGCGCACTGGTGAGGTTGGGGAACACCAGCGTGTTGACGTCTTTCCCCAGCAGACGGCTGAAGGGATATTGCTCGTCGCGCAACTCACGGTCGAGGGCAAACCCGAGCTGTATTTCCCCGTCGATGGCCATGTCGGGGAAGAGTTGTTGCATGTTCTCCACGGCGCGTTTCACCTTTCTCGAGCCCTCGCTGGTGTCGGAGCCGAAGTTGGAGTGGCTCACCATGGCAATGATGGGCTTTTCGTTGAAGAACCTCACGGCGGTGGCCGACAGTTTGGCAATGTCGGTCAGTGTGTCGGTGTCGGGGTTGGCGTTCACCAGTGTGTCGGCAATGTAGATGGTGCCGCGCGGCGAGTTGATGATGTGCATGGTGCCGAAGTGCTGGTATTCGGGCCTGATGCCGATGACGTCCTTGGCCACCTTGATGGTGTTGGAGTATTTCGTATAGAGTCCGGTGATGAAGGCGTCGGCCTCTCCGGTTTCCACCATCATCATGCCGAAATAGTTGCGCTCGAACATCTTGTCGTTGGCTTCCTGGTAGGTGTAGCCGTCGCGTTGCCGTTTCTCGGTGAGCAGGCGGGCGTAGCGCTCGCGGCGTTCCTGTTCGCAGGGGTGGCGCAGGTTGACAATCTCTATGCCCTCCAGGTTGAGGTCGAGTTGCTTGGCAAGCTTTGCTATCACCTCGTCGTTTCCGAGCAAGATGGGGTGACAGATGCCTTCGGCCTTGGCCTGCACGGCGGCCTTGAGCATGGTGGGGTGAATGGCCTCGGCAAAGACCACGCGCTGGGGGTGAGCGGCGGCGGTGGCATAGAGTTTTTGCGTGAGCTTGGTCTCCTGTCCGAGCAGCACCGAAAGCGAGTTTTTGTATTCCTCCCAGTCGTCAATCTTTTTCCGGGCCACCCCGCTATCGATGGCCGCCCTGGCCACTGCCGCCGACACCTCGGTGATGAGCCTTGGGTCCACGGGTTTCGGAATGAAATAGTCACGGCCGAAGGTGAGGTTGTTCACCTTATATACGTCGTTCACCACGTCGGGCACGGGCTGCTTGGCCAGGTCGGCGATGGCGTTCACGGCGGCCATTTTCATTTCTTCGTTGATGGCGGTGGCGTGAACGTCGAGGGCTCCGCGGAAGATGTAGGGGAAGCCGATGACGTTGTTAATCTGGTTGGGATAGTCGGAACGGCCCGTTGACATGAGCACGTCGGGACGGCTGGCCATGGCGTCCTCGTAAGAAATCTCGGGCGTGGGGTTGGCCAGCGCAAACACGATGGGGTCTTTGGCCATGCTTCTCACCATGTCCTGCGTGAGCACGTTGCCTTTGGAAAGGCCAACGAAGACGTCGGCTCCGCGCACGGCCTCTTCCAAGGTGTGGACGTCGCGGCGGTCGGTGGCAAAGAATGCTTTTTCGGCGGTGAGGCCGGGGCGGTCGCTGGTGATGACTCCCTTTGAGTCGAGCATCAGGATGTTTTCCTTCCTGGCTCCCAGGGCCATGTAGAGTTTTGTACACGAAATGGCGGCAGCTCCGGCACCGTTCACCACGATATGCACGTTGGCGATGTCTTTGCCGTTCACTTCCAGGGCGTTTTTCAATCCGGCCGCCGAGATGATGGCGGTGCCGTGCTGGTCGTCGTGCATCACGGGGATGTTGAGCGTGCGCTTCAGGCGCTCTTCAATATAAAAACATTCTGGCGCCTTGATGTCTTCGAGGTTGATGCCGCCGAAGGTGGGTGCGATGCGCTCCACGGCCTCGCAAAACTTCTCGGGGTCTTTCTCGTCAACCTCGATGTCGAACACGTCGATGCCTCCATAGATTTTGAAGAGCAAGCCTTTTCCTTCCATCACGGGCTTTCCGCTCATGGCGCCGATGTCGCCGAGGCCGAGCACGGCGGTGCCGTTTGAAACGACGGCCACCAGGTTGCCCTTGTCGGTGTAGCGATAGGCATTGTCGGCATTTTCCTGAATTTCAAGGCACGGGAAGGCCACGCCCGGCGAGTAGGCCAGGCTGAGGTCGGTCTGTGTGCGATAGGCTTTGGTGGGTTTTACTTCAATCTTTCCGGGACGGCCGCTTTCATGATAATGAAGGGCGGCTTCTTTTGAAATCTTAACCATGATGCGTGTGTTATGTGTGTTATACTTACAATCTTTTTACAAACGTGTGCAAAGGTACGACTTTCATTTCAAACGGCGTGCTTTTTTTTTAGAAGATTAACGCTGAAAAGGTGGAAAAGATTTCAAATTTTCATTTTGCGCTTGCTCCTTTTCCCTTAAAAAAAATCAAAATCCGGGCCTTGTTGAATAATTATTTGCGAAATATGTGTATATTTGCACGAAATTCCAAAGCGATGATTAAAGAAAACACCCCCACAGAGTATAAACAACAACTTCAGCAACTCATTCTCGACAAGGCCATGTCGATGTTCAAGGCCCATGGTTTGAAAAACGTGAAGATGGACGACCTTGCCCAGTCGTTGTCTATCTCCAAGCGCACCCTTTATGAGCTTTATGCCAACAAGGAGCAATTGTTATTCGAAGGCCTTGTGCGCGACAATGAGCGCAACCAGCGCGAGTTGATGGCTGATGCCGCCCAGGGGCGCAACGAAATAGAGATTGTGGTGCTGGCACTAAGGTTGAAGCTCAACGAAGTGAGCCATGTGAACCCCTTGTTCTTCAGCGAATTGGTGAAATATGTACGGGTGAAGGCATATCTTCAAGATTGTTTTGAGGAAGGGCGGCGGCAATCGATAGACTTTTTCCTGAAGGGCGTGGAGCACGGCTATTTCAGGAAAGGCGTCAACTATGAGCTGATAGCACAGATGAGCGATGCCGTCACGAACTATGTGATGGAGAAAAAGATGTACGAGATATATCCCCTGAGCGAGATTTTTGAAAACTATATTCATGTGCAGTTGCGGGGGCTATGCACGGCAAAGGGGCTGGAGGTGCTCGACCGGCTGATGAAGGAGAACGGAGGACTCAAGGGAAAAGAGAAAAATGCAGGTTGAAAACGTTTCCGGTGTTGTTTTCCCCTTTTCTTTCCTTTTTCGTCTTTTGTAGAATCAAAAAATAAACGCAAGGAGGTAAAAAAATCGCTTTTTCTTTTGCGGTTAACCCGTTTATTTGTACCTTTGCACCCGAAAAAGCAGTGGCGGTGGTATTTTCATATAGTCCGCGCTTTTTTTCAATCCCCGTTTCCATCCGCGAAACATTTTCATCACAACATCAATTTTTCAAAGGGATTATCCCTGTTATCAGTTTATGTATATTAAAGAAGATTTAATTGCAATGAATATCTCCCAGTTGGAAGATATTGCCAAGGAATTGAACGTAACCATCGACCCCAAAGCCGACATCGAGACCATAGTATATCAGATTCTTGACCAGCAGGCCTTGTCGGGCAGCCAAAACGTACAACCCGCCAAGCGTAAGCGCACAAGAATTGTAAAGAAAGATACCGACCGCGTGTATTCCGTAAGCGGAAAAGACGGTGAAAACTTCGACCTGAAGAAGAACAAGCCCACGGCAGAACCCACTTCGTTGTTTAAGGAAATTCCAGAGCCGGAGCCCGCTCCCGTTGAGGAGGCCCCTGCTCCTGCTCCAAAGAAAAGGGGCAGGAAGTCGAAAGCCGAACTGGCGGCCATCGCCGCCGCAGAGGAGGAAAAGCGTGCCAAGGAGAATGAAGTGGCCAAAGAGAATGTGCCTGATGAAGAAGTGGCCGCACCTGCTGAGGAACCCGATCCCGCAACAATGGAAGAAGGCGTGACGGAATTTGTTCCCGAGGCCGAGTGGGGTGCAAGAGGAAGCAACGACGATACTCCGGAAGCTGCCGATTTGATTGCGCAGTTGCAGGCAAAAGTTCAGGCCCACAATGTCAGGGAAGACAACATTCAGGATGATGGCTCCGACCAAGTGGGCGTTTGGGAAGAAGATCCGGCCGACGGCACCGACTTCATCGTGGTGTATGACCTTCCTATTGAGGACCAGTCCGTTTTGCCCAACTACGACATGTTCGACAATCCCACCACGCCCATAGAGCAGCCCCAGCCAGTGTTCATTCCACAAACGCCGGCCCCTGTTGTTGAGAAATTTGACTTCAACGACATCATAACGGCCAACGGCGTGCTTGAAGTGATGCCCGACGGTTATGGTTTCCTACGGTCCAGCGACTATAACTATCTTTCCAGTCCCGACGATGTTTATATCTCCGTACAACAAATTAAGAAATACGGTCTCAAGACGGGCGACGTGGTGCTTTGCCATGTCAGGCCGCCACACGACGGCGAGAAGTATTTCCCGTTGACAAGTGTGGAGAAAATCAACGGGCGCGACCCGTCGGAAATTCGCGACCGCGTGCCGTTTGAACACCTCACGCCGCTTTTCCCCGATGAGAAATACATGCTTTGCGGCGATGCTTCCACTACCAACCTTTCTACAAGAATCGTGGACCTTTTCGCTCCTATCGGAAAAGGCCAGCGCGCACTCATCGTTGCCCAGCCCAAAACGGGTAAGACCATTCTCATGAAGGACGTTGCCAATGCCATTGCCGCCAACCATCCCGAGGCTTACTTGATGATGCTGCTTATTGACGAACGTCCCGAAGAAGTCACCGACATGGCCCGCACCGTGAACGCGGAAGTCATTGCCTCAACATTCGACGAACCGGCAGAGCGCCATGTAAAGATTGCCGGCATTGTGCTCGAAAAGGCCAAGCGTTTGGTGGAATGTGGTCACGACGTCGTCATTTTCCTCGACAGCATCACACGCCTGGCACGTGCCTACAACACCGTGGCCCCGGCCAGCGGAAAGGTGCTCACCGGCGGTGTTGACGCCAATGCCCTGCAGAAGCCCAAGCGCTTCTTCGGTGCAGCACGAAACATTGAGGATGGCGGTTCGCTCACCATCATCGCTACGGCGCTTATCGACACCGGCTCCAAGATGGACGAGGTCATCTTCGAGGAATTCAAGGGAACGGGAAACATGGAATTGCAACTCGACCGCTCTCTGAGCAACAAGCGCATCTTCCCTGCCGTCAACCTGGTGGCATCGAGCACACGCCGCGACGACCTGTTGCAAGACAAGACCACGCTCGACCGCATGTGGATTCTGAGGAAATTCATTGCCGACATGAACCCCATCGAGGCCATGAACACCATCCATGCCTCCATGGAGCGCACACGCAACAACGAGGAGTTCCTTCTTGCAATGAACTCCTGATACTTTTTCTCCATACGAAAAGACGAAGGATGGCTGCCGCCGGAATTGTTCCGCGAGGCAGCCATCCTTCGTCTTTTCGTATGGTTTATTGCACTTTGACCGTCTTTTCGCCGACTTTAAGCAAATACACTCCGCGCCCCTTCATGGGCATTTGCACAGTTTCGCCGTCGGCCCTCGTCCTGAACAGTTCCACGCCGCGCAAGTCATAGAGCACCAGAAGCACGCCCTTGCCGACATTTTCCACCACAAGCCTTTCTCCCTCGCGGTGCCATCTCCACGACGGCATGGCGTTTTGCCTGATGCCGTTGGTCTCGCCGATAATCGGTACGACGACGTAGTTGTTGCATTGGGGCATGGTAAAGGAATAGACCGCGCCGCTGATTTCCTGATTTGTAACCACGCCATTGTTGCCCACCAATGTTACGCGCCATCCTGTAGTCTCATAACCTTCTTTAGGCGTACACGACAGGGTGACGTTGCGCTGGCTGAAGAACTTCCCGTCGAAGCGCCCGGTGCTCAGTTTCACGCCGTTGAAAAAGACATCGGAGTTTTGTTCGGGCATGTTGATAATCAGCCGTGAAGGTGTTCCCAGATGATAATAGTCGGCCAGTTGTTTGTAGAAATAATCTGTTCGTTGCGATAGCCAGTTCCTGGCGCTGTTCAGTTCTTCGTTGTAGTTGGGCCACCACTTGTTGATAAGTTCGCGGTGGAAGGGATACTCCTCCCTGATCATCTCGTACATGGGGTCCCAGACGGCCCTTGTGCCCCTCTCGTTCATAAAGTCGCCCATGTAGATGGCCGCGCGGTCTATGAACTCGCGTGCGAAGTCGCCGTCCTCCATCATCCGGCGGAACAGGCGCGTGTGCTCCCAATGGTTGGCCCAGTTGCGGCCGCTATCGTAGTCGGGATTGTAGAGCCAGTCAATGGTCTTGTAGTTGGCGGGCGAGCCGTAAAGCCCCAGCCCGAAGTCGGTGTCCTTGGCCACGAAACGCCACCGACCGCCGGCGCTGCGGGGCCGCCACATCACAATGTTGTTGCCGGGGAAGTCCTGGTTGTTGTAGTAGAGGTTCATCACCATCAGGTTGATGTATTCTTCCCAGTCCATCCACTGGCTGTATTCGGCGAGCGTGTGCCCGTGTTCGGCATAGAAATCCTGGAACTGCTTGAAATTCACGTTGTCGCCTTCTTTCACTTCCCACCAGTTTTCTATCATGTCGATGTCTTCCAGCTCGTCGTAGTTGGTGAAGATGTTGTCGGCGGTGCTCCGTTCCCTGATGTTGAGAATGCCCTTGTAGGTGCCGTTGATGAACACGATGGCGGGCCGCCACGCCTGCCAGTCCAGGTCGGTATGGCTGGCCATGGTGCGCTGGATGACGGCATCGCGCATGTAAAGGTAATCGAAGTCGTTGCCGGCATTTCTCAACAATAGCGACTTGAAATTGTCCTGGCCTGGCCGCTGGTCGGGGAAAAACTCATATTTCAGGCGCTTCTTGCCAAACCGTTTGTTGGCATAGACGATAAGCGATTTCAGTTTGGCATCCCTCGATGCCCCTCCCTGAACGCGCGTTTCGCAAAGCTGGTTGAGGATGCTGCCCGTTTCGGCCGTTTCAAAATACTCAAAGTTCATGGGCCGGCGCCAGTTGAACTGGTAGTTTTTCTTTCCATTCTCGTAGTTTCCCTCCACGTAGATGCCGATTTTCGAGTCGTTCAGATAGCGGTTGTCAATGGCAATCGAGATGACGGGCAACGTAAGTTCACGCGGGAAATAAATGTACGACTGCGTGACGGCCGGCGGCGAGAGCCACCCTTTGCAAAATATCTTGGCCTTCACGATTCGCGAGCTGTTGATTCTAAGCGGAGCCAGGTATTTCAGGCTGCTCTCCGTAGGCTCGCTTCCGTTCATGGTCACCCGTATCTCGGCTCCTTCGGGCGCGTCCTCGGGCAACAGGAGTGAGAGGTCAAAGACCCGGTTGTCGGAAATGACTTTCCCCGTCTCGCTGAACACGGGGTCGCCCAAAACGCGCTGGCATATTTCGCCGCAATTCTGAGCTCCCGGCGTGGGCGTTTGCTGATATCCCCACGTTGTGGAGCCGTCGGTCTGCCGGCCATAGGCAATGTTGGGCGCCGGTTGCTTGGCCATGTTTTCAAGAAAGTCGGCCATGGAGCCGTTTCGAAAGAGGAAAATGGCGCCGCCTTTGCCCGACTCCAATTTAAAGTCCGTGTGCAGGTCCTTCGCCTCCTTGTCGCAATACACCACTACGAATTGCCCCGGCGAAACGGTCCTCGACGGCAATTTCCATGCATTCGCCGCCGTATTTTCCAAGGCAAGGCTGTACTGGTTGAGATTGACCGAGGCATCGCCGGCGTTATAAAGCTCCACCCACGAGTCGGGAAATTCGTTCAGGTCGTCCATGATGCAATCCACGTTCGACTGCATCAACTCGTTGATAATCAGCTGACCGCGGGCTTGTTTCGCACAAAAAAAGGCAAGGCTTGCAACCAGCAGGGAGCTCTTCATACTCATTGTCGGGAAGAGGAATTTTAAGGGACGAATATTTCTCATTTTCACAATTGTCAATTCAGTGCTGCAAAGTTACGCTTTTTGTACCGAACGAATGGAAATGTTTGTCAAAATAATTCATAAAATTTTATGCCCTGACCAATGTTTGACCGCAAATTTCAAGGAGAAATCTTGAAGATTGAGAGGAGAAATCTTGAAGATCTCTCCCCGAAATTTGCGGTCAAACTCCGACGATTTTTCAAGTTGTTGATTTTCAATACTTTATAAAAATATCCCCAAACAGCCGGATTTTGTCAAGATTTTTCAAAATTTTTATCCCCTCCGCTATCCGCTGTTTCGGGCACATACTTTGGGCCTTTCAACGGTCAAAAAAAAACGCTTTTCCCGTCTTCTTTGATTGGACAGGGGGAGCAAAAGAGCTGAAAAACGGGAAAAATGCCCGTAAATAAAAAACTTTTCCGCATTTTACTTGTATATTTACTTTTTTTTCGTATATTTGCAAAGATTATTTCAATCGCTGAAATCTATTAAACAATCCTTATATAATAACACATGAAAATAGGTCTTTTTATTCCCTGTTATGTTGACGCCGTGTACCCGCAGGTCGGCGTGGCAACATACAAGTTGCTGAAGAGCCTGGGTGTCGATGTGGAATACCCGCTCAATCAGACGTGTTGTGGACAGCCTATGGGTAATGCCGGATTTGAAAAAATGGCCGTGCCGCTGGCTGAGAAATTCGAGGACAAATTCAAAAAGTACGACTATGTGGTGGCACCGAGCGTGAGCTGCACGGCGTTTATCCGCGTGAACTATCCCCGACTGCTGAAAGGAAAGACAAAATGCGAAACGGCGGAAAAAGCCATGGACGTGGTGGAATTTCTCCACGATGTGCTCAAGGTGAAACAGTTGCCCGGAAAATTCCCTCACAAGGTGAGCCTTCACAATTCGTGCCACGGCGTGCGCGAACTCGGGCTCAGCACTCCATCAGAACGCCATGAGAAACCATTCAACAAAATCCGCGAACTGCTTGAAATGAAAGAAGGTATCGAGGTGGTGGAACCCGACAGGGCCGACGAATGTTGCGGCTTCGGAGGAATGTTCTCGGTAGAGGAAACCGCCGTGAGCGAGCAGATGGGAAAGGACAAGCTGAAAAGGCATACCGACACCGGGGCGGAGTATATCACAGGGCCCGACTGCTCGTGCCTCATGCACATGGCCGGCATCGCCGACAAGCAGGGCGTCAATATGAAGTTCAAGCATGTGGTTGAAATCCTTGCCGAAGGCATCTGATTGACGGCGGCCATAATAGAGCCGGCCTTTTCTTTTTTTTCCAACATTTTTATTTTCAATGTTTAAGCAATATGAGTACAGCACATAGCAACGCAGCAAAAGAGTTCCTGAAAAACGCCAAATATGCCGAGTGGCACGACGCCACTTTCTGGTCGGTACGCTCCAAGCGCGACAAAATGGCCTATGGCCTGGAGGAGTGGGAGCAGCTCAGGGAAAAAGCCAGCGCCATAAAACGCCATACCATCACCCACCTCGACGAATATCTCGACAAGTTTGCCACGAATGCCGAGAAAAACGGATGCATCGTGCATTGGGCAAAGGATGCCGCCGAGTTCAACGAAATCGTATATGGCATACTAAAAGACAACGACGTGAAGAAAATCGTAAAGTCGAAGTCGATGCTCACCGAGGAATGTGAAATGAACCCCTACCTTCAGGCAAAAGGCATCGAGGTGGTGGAAACCGACCTCGGAGAGCGCATTATCCAGCTGAAAGGACAGGCACCAAGCCACATCGTCATGCCCGCCATTCACCTCAACCACGACGACGTGGGCGAACTCTTTGAGGAGAAGCTCGGCACGGAGCCGGGAAACCACGATCCCACCTACCTGACCTACATGGCAAGGCTCAGCCTGCGCAATGAATTTCTTACGGCCGATGCCGGCATGACCGGAGCCAACTTCGGAATAGCTGAAACCGGCGACATCGTGGTTTGCACCAATGAGGGAAATGCCGACATGTCAACATCGTGCCCAAAACTCCACATCGCCGCCATCGGACTGGAAAAGGTGATTCCCAACTACGATTGCCTGGCCGTCTTCCAGAGAATGCTTTGCCGGGCTGGAACAGGACAGCCCACGACAACCTATACCTCGCACTTCAGGAAAGCCAGACCAACGGCCAAGCAAATGCACATAGTGCTCGTGGACAACGGAAGGAGCGAATGGGTGGCCAACCCAGAGCACTGGGAGGTGCTCAAGTGCATCAGGTGCGGTTCATGCATGAACACCTGCCCCGTTTACAGGCGCTCGGGAGGATACAGCTACAGCTACTTCATCCCGGGGCCCATCGGTATCAACCTCGGCATGTTGAGAAACAAGGAGAAACACTCGGGAAATGTGTCGGCATGCACGCTTTGCCTTAGTTGCCAGTCCGTATGCCCCGTGAAAATCAACCTCGGCGACCAGGTCTATCAGTGGCGCCAGCAACTCGACGACTTCGGAACGGCCAACCAGCAGAAAAAAATGATGTGCAAGGGCATGAAGGTGCTCTTCGGAAGTAGCGGAATCTATAACACCGCCATGAAGTTTGCACCGCTCGCCAATTGGGTGCCATCGGCATTGATGAATTGCGGGCTCAACCCGTGGGCCGACGGACATAAGATGATGAAATTCCCGTCTGACTCGTTCCAGGAACTCTGGAGAAAGGGAAAAGTAAAATAATTCTCTCTCTGAACTTAGCAAAGTAAGGATTTAACCATTTCTTTGAAAACATTAGTTATGAGCACAAAAGAAGATATATTGGGCAAGTACAGAAAGAATGTACGCGAAAAGTTCGACATGCCCGACCTCACCGACATCAAGGCCATAAAATACCCCGACCCACTCGTGCAGTTCATTTCCATGACTCAGAATGTGGGTGGAAAAGTGGTGGAACTGGAACCTGGAACCGATGTCAATGACTTGATAAAGGAACTCTATCCGGAGGCAAAGGAAATAGCAAGCAACCTTCCAGAAATAACCATAGCAACACGAAATCCCGACACTATTGGCTCGCCCCAGGCACTCAACGGGACCGATGTGGGAGTTGTGAAAGGCGTGTTCGGAGTGGCCGAAAACGCGTGCGTATGGATTCCGCAGGCTATGGAGGAAAAGGCCGTTTGCTTCATTTCTGAGAACCTCGTCATTTTGTTGAAAAAGTCGGAAATAGTGCACAACATGCACGAGGCTTACAAGCGCATTTGCTTCAATGACTATGGTTACGGAACCTTTATCAGCGGGCCCTCCAAGACGGCCGACATCGCGCAGGTGCTTGTCATGGGGGCGCAGGCTGCAAGGAGTGCAACGGTCATTCTGATGCCTTGACGCATCTGCCATCACTCCGTCTTTTTCACAGACGGAAGAGTAGGGGAGGGCGTTTCCTTTTTGTGAAGCGCCTTCTCTTTTTCTTTTCCTTTTTTCCTTTTTTTCCAGTTTTCCCTTGTTTTTGTCATTTTGGTTGCGGTGCCGTCGTAATCGCCCCCGTTTTCGTTCCCTATGTTGCGACCCCGTTGCCTTTTGCGTGTGCGCCCGCGTATATATAATAAGGTATTTGCCCCTTTTCTGTCTTGACCTTTGTCATGAAAACGGAAATTTTCGCATTTTTGATGAATTTTTCCCTGATTTTTTTTGGTGTTCCGGAAATTTGTCGTACCTTTGCATCCGCTTTCGCGCCGATTCGCGGCGTGTCAGCGAAGAAGAGAGATCTTTGAGAGGCTTACATGGAGAGAAAAGGTAGTACGAGAAGCTATGACCGCAACCTTTGTGTTGTCGGTCAGGGTAGAAG
>JAEEGL014057248.1_pt1 | contig 69819 bp, 49 predicted proteins | sample 9134231 | NCBI WGS metagenome assembly JAEEGL01 (sample SAMN16246548, study PRJNA631951) | gut metagenome | biome: gut microbiome; feature: rumen; material: fiber-attached | host: Bos | place: Iran: Karaj | collected 2018-10
ACCTGCAACCACGTCTTCGCCCTGGGCGTTGATGAGCCACTCGCCGTAGAACTTGTTGTCGCCGGTGGCGGGGTTGCGGGAGAAGGCAACGCCGGTGGCGGAAGTCTCTCCCATGTTGCCGAAGACCATGGACTGGACGTTAACTGCGGTGCCCCAGTCATCGGGAATCTTCTCGATGCGGCGGTAGGCGATTGCCCTCTTGCCGTTCCAGGACTTGAAAACGCCGCCGATGGAGCCCCAGAGCTGGTCGTGGGCGGTGTCGGGGAACTCGACGCCGAGGACCTCCTTTACGCGGACCTTGAACTTGTCGCAGAGGACCTTGAGTTCTTCTGCGGTGATTTCCGTATCGTTCTTGTAGCCCTTGGCTTCCTTGAGCTCCTCCATCATGCGGTCAAGCTGCTGGCGGATACCCTGGCCGTCGGCGGGCTCGATGCCCTCGGCCTTTTCCATGACGACGTCGGAGTACATCATGATGAGACGGCGGTATGCATCGTAAACGAAGCGAGGATTGCCGGTCTTCTTGATCATACCGGGGAGAGTGGCTGAGCACAGACCGATGTTGAGGATGGTGTCCATCATACCGGGCATGGAACTGCGGGCGCCGGAACGGCAGCTGACGAGGAGGGGATCCTCGGGGTCGCCGAAGCGCTTGCCCATAAGCTTCTCGGTGGCCTCCAGTGCGGAAGCGACCTCGTTCTTGAGGGCGTCAGTGTAGCCGCCGCCGAGCTCGTAATATTCGGCGCAGCATTCGGTGGTGATGGTAAATCCGGCCGGGACGGGCATCCCGAGCTTGCTCATCTCGGCGAGGTTTGCGCCCTTGCCGCCGAGGAGTTCACGCATAGTACCGTCGCCCTCGGCGGTCTTTCCACCGAAGCGATATACTCTCTTCTTGTTCTCGAACATAAAACTTTATTACTAGGTTATCAGAATTTTCAGGTTGCGAATTTAGCAAAAATATTTTTTTATAACAACTTGCTTGCAAGCTCGCTGAGGGGGCTCCTCTCGCCCTTGCGCAGGAACACGTGCTGGAAGAGCTTCTGGCCGGCCATTTTTTCGCCCAGGTGGGTGAGGCCGTTGGACCATTCGTCGAGGTAGGGCTGGTCGATCTGGAAGATGTCGCCGGTGAATACCATTTTGGTGCCCTCGCCTGCACGAGTAATTATCGTCTTGACCTCGTGGGGCGTGAGGTTCTGGGCCTCGTCGATGATGAAGAAGCACTTGCCGAGGGAGCGGCCGCGGATGTAGGCGAGCGGCTCGATGACGAGTTTCTCCATAGTGATCATGCTGTCGATGCGCTGCGCCTCGCGGGAGCCGGGACGGAACTGGTCGCGTATGACGTTCAGGTTGTCCATGAGGGGCTGCAGGAAGGGGCTCATCTTGGACTTCTGGTCGCCGGGGAGGAAACCGATGTCCTGGTTGCCGAGCACGACCGTGGGACGGGAAAGGATAATCTGCTCGTAATCACGCTCCTGGGCGAGGGCGGCGGCAAGCGCGAGGAGCGTCTTGCCGGTGCCGGCGCCGCCGGTGAGGGCGACGAGTTCGACCTTGGGATTGAGGCAGGCGTCGAGGGCCATCTTCTGCTCGTCGTTGCGTGGACGTATGCCGAAGGCCTCGTGGGAACGGATGAATGTGATGCCGCCGGTGTCGGTGTTGAAACGGGCGCAGGCGGTATCGCCCTGGCCGCCCTTCCAGCGGAGTTTATACAACTGGTTGGGGGCGGGACGGGTGTCCTGTACGGCCTCCCAGGGGATTGAATTCTCGGGGCCGTAGCAGAGTGACTGCATCAGGGACGGGTCGAGGTCCATTTCTATCACTTCCCTCTCGGAGCCTTCTATCTTCTCGTCCTGCACCTTGTCGGTGAGGTAGTCCTGGACGGCCATTCCCGCGGCCTTGGCCTTGAGGCGCAGGTTGACGTCCTTGGTGACCAGGGCAACGAAGCGGCCGGGGTTGTTGTCGCGCACCCACATCGCAGTGGAGAGGATGCGGTGGTCGGGGATGTCGTCCCGGAAAAGTTCGGAGAACTCGGGCGGGAAGGGATGGTTGGGCTCGACCTTGATGCAGCCGAGGCCCTTTCCGATGCGCACCCAGTCAGCGCCGTAGCCGTTGGTGATCTTGTCCAGGTCGCGCATGAAACCGCGTGCGTGGAATGCCAGGGTGTCGTTGCCTTTCTTGAATTTGTCGGCCTCTTCGATAACGGCTACCGGGATGACGAGGTCATTGTCCCGGAACTGGCCGATAGCCTTGTGGTCGTGCAGGATGACGTTGGTGTCGAGCACGAATATCTTGGATTTGTCAGTCTTCGCCTTCCGCATTTTGCATTAGGGATTCAAGGATTGTCTGTATGCCTGATTTGGCTGTGGTTTCAAGGTGGAGCAGGCCGTCGGCCGACGGGTGGCCGAGGGGGAACCAGGCGACGTCCTGCAGGAGGAATTCGGCGTCGGCGTAGTCGAAGTCGGTGTCGCGTATCTGGATGACGGCGCCGGGGACCTCGGAGAAGAGGATCCGGACGGGGTCTGTCTCGCCGCTGGCGCTCATGATGCCTGCAATGTCTGCGGTGACACCGGCGCCGGGGCCGCGCATGCGGTCCAGGGCCGTCAGGAGGCCGCCGGAAGACACGGTGGACGCCGACAGGAGCACGCCGTCCTCGGCAAGCTCGCGCACGACCTCGAAGCAGTCCATAAGGTAATCGGGGTCGTCGACCTGCGGGCAGACGCCGCCGCCGAAACCGAGGCCGCAGGCAAGCTGGGAGCCGCCGAGGCGGTAGTCTGACGTGTCGAATGGCACGTAGGCTATCCAGCTCTGGGGGTCGGGGTGAAGGATGTCGTCCACCAGCAGGGGCGCGCCGGAGAAAGGCGTGGCGAAACGTACGTCGAACTGGCCCTCCTCGCATACTATGCGCCTGATGGGAAGATGCAGGGTGTCGATGTAATCGGCGACGGCCTCGACGGAGGCGTAGAAAGCGGCCATATCCCCTACCCAGACGGGGTTGAACGTCCATTTGGCGGTGAGGGGAAGGTCGTCCAGACGGAAGTTGCCGCTGCGCCAGACGGTGTCGATGAGGGCGGTGGCGACGCGCGCCCTGGTACAGGCCGAAGCGAAAGGTACCGGCGTATGGCGGCCCTGCTGATGGACCGTCCGCAGGTAGTCCGATATGCCCGACGGGTCAAGCTGGATGACGCCGGGGGCGGGGTCGAAGGTCTCGTCCACAATGGTGCCCGCGGGAAGCTGATTGTCCAGGGGCTTCTCCATTACAGACGACAAAATCCCGGCAGGAGTAAGTTCCCGCGGGATTCCGTCTATGACGTATTTGCTGAACAATGCCTGCATCACTCCACAAATATAATAAAATTTGTGGAATAAGCACTGCAACTATTCGGATATCAGGGGGGCACGGCCGTTATCGTTAGCACGGTAATGCGGAGCGTACAGCGACTCGATTTCCACGGCGGGCATCTGGAAGGCGCCCTCCTGGGTGACGAAGAACTCTTCGGTTATCGTCGTATGCTCCTCGGGATAACTGTCGAACCAGTACTCGGTCTTGTCGGACAGCACGTTGCGGTAGCCCTGGGGACTGAACGACCAGCCTCCGTAACTCATCGGGCGCAGCCACCAGCCGTAGCGGCCGGAGAGCTGTTCGACCGGACGCATCGAAGCCGGGCGCGGAGCGGTGAGACGCACGAAACTGCGGTTCTCCTCGCTCCAGATGCAATATTTTGCAACGATGCGGTCGCCTACCTTGACGTGGTCGCCCTCGCTGAGGGCCTTGCCGTCGAGGAGGAACACCCTTTCCACCGTGAACCCGTTGCCGGCGGCCTTGACCTCCGGGAAGGGCTTGGTGAAGGTGGAACTGAGCAGGATGACCTTGGTGGCAAGCGTCTCCGAAGTGCCCCTCAACACGCTGGCTATGGCCTCGATATAAGCCGCGTCCTTATCCCACTGCTGAGTCTCTTTCTGTATCATTATCCAGAGCCTTATGCCTTCGGCTGTATTGCGGGCGGAATCGGTATAAGAAGCCGGTTTGCCGGCAGCGTTCTTACCCCAGTCAGCGGCGGAGGTGAAGAGGTCGCACAGCAGCGCATGGGCGTAGAGTTCGCTTTCCAGAAGGCCTCTCCAGGGCATGACGGCATTGGGATAATAGCAGCCGCCGCAGCGATGCTTCACGGCATACTGGAGCAGCGATTCGACGTCGGAGTCGTACGAACGCGCCACCTTGCGGCAGAGGTTCAGGCCCCAGATCCTGGCGAGGTCCTTGCCGCCCGGGAGCGTAAGCAGCGACTGCAGGGTGCGCAGGCGGCGGGCCTTGGCCAGTATCTGGCCGTTCATGCCCCTGGCGCCGGACGGCGTGAGGTAGGCCTTAACTTCCTTCTTGAACTTCCGGTACACCTTGGCGGCGGGCTTTGCGAAAGGCACCTGGGGATACAGGGCACGGGTCTGAAGGTATTTCTCCAGGGAGATACAGCCGCACCACCAGGGCTGGCCGGAACGGGTGAAGTAGCTGTCGTCCAGATACTTGACTGCTGCCTCGACATTGATTGAAGACAGGTCGGCCTCGGGCATTGCAGCCATCCTCTGGAGTATAGCGGCGGTGACCGTCGGCGAGGATTCCATGCCTTCGAACCATCCGATTCCGCCGCTGGCGTTCTGGCAGGCGGCTATCTTTTCCATTATCGACGCAAGCTCCTTGTCGGGCAGTCCGGGTGCGCCTACCCTGCGTGCGATCACGTTGGAGTAATAGGCCTCGGTGAGGTCGATGACGTTGGAGCTCTTCGGCTCGACGCTGTCGGGTATCGCCTCGCGTATCATGGCGAGTATGTCGCGCTCAACGGGCACCAGACCGGCGGCGTCCACATTGACGAACTGGCTGTGGAGGTCGGCGATTAGTGCCTCCCTGTCCATTCCGGCAAGGAGAACCGCCGAATGGGCCTCGGTAAGCGTCTGGAGGGCGATCCTGACGGGGATGGTGACGAATACGGCGTCGGAACCGACGGAGGCGTCATCGCCAACGAAGTTGACAAGCACGCCAAGGACGGGGACGTCGGCGGGGACGTCGAATGCGGCGCTGAACGGTATGCTGCCGCCGGCCGGAATGGTGACGGCGGACGACCTGGTCCCGATGACGGGGGCCGTCTTGTAGTCGGCGCCGTTGTAGAACCGTATGCTGACCTTGCCGCTTACGGGAACGTCCATCGTGCTGGCGATGGTGGCGCGGGCGACATACTGGTCCCCTCCGTAAAGGAACAGCGGCTGGACGGCGGACACCTTGACGGGCAGGGTGACCTTCATCTCCTCACGCAGGACGGCGTTCTTCATGCCTTCGCCGTGGGCGAACAACTGGACGTAGTAGGTCGACAGGCGGTCGGATCCTGTAATCTTGAACTCGATGCGGCCGTCCTTGTCGGAGCGCAGGCACGGCTCCCAGGCCATCGTGGCGTCGAAATTCTCGCGAACGTGGACCTCGGGGGCGACATCGGCGGAGGCGGACTGCGCGGCGGCGTTGTCCATCATCATCTCCTCCGCCATCACGGCACCTTCGGAAACCGCGCGGGTCTTGTACATCACCCGTCCTCCTGCAGCCTTTTCGGCATAGAGTTCCGCAGTATAAGACCTGCCGCAGTATCCGCAGACGTCGTTGTAATAAACCCTGGGCTCGGAACGGCGGTAGGGCGTCACTTTGTCCCATACATTGGACTCGATCTCTTCGGTGGCCTTGTCGAATACGGCGGCGGCACATTCGATACCGGGTTCAGTCTCGATGACCAGGGTGCACTGCTCGCCGGGACGGGCCATATTGGTGAAACGGGAGAACGACAGAGGCAGCGTCTTCGTTATCACCGGCAGCTTGATGGTGCGGGAGTAATCGTAGCAGTTCCCCTTGTGGAAGAACAGCACGGTGAGCGTAAGGGTGTCGGGATACCTGTCCTTGCGGGAATAGGATACGGTCCTGAGGGATCCGGCCTTGCCGCGTTCGCCCTTCAGTTCAACTATCTGGTGCTCAAGCAGTACATTGCCGCTGCCGACTAATTCTACGACCGCCCAGACGGGGCCGTCGGTGGAGCCGAACTGCAGGGCGATGTCTTCTCCGCCGAGTTCCTTGAAGAAGGATACGACGTCCATATTGAGGGCGGTGTCGGCGTCTTCGGCCTTTACGAAGACATGCTTAACCTCGTTGGTCTCCAGTTTGCCGTCAGCCCTGCGGGCGCTGGCCTTGAGGAGTATCCGGTACATTCCGGACGGCTGTCCCTTGAGGTCGATGTCCTTGACCTCGCCGGAAGACGCCGGGCCGCGGGTGATGACCTTCCCGGCCTCGTCCGTCACCTCATAATAGATTTCGAGGCCGCTGCGGACCATGCCGCCGGTTTCGAAACGCACGCGGGCGAAGCCGTCGCGGATTATCCAGTTCTCGCCGTGGTAATAGCCCTTGCCGGATGTGACGTTGTAACGGCCCTCGACGGTGTTGAGCATAGCCGCACCAAGGGGGATGCGGTAGTTGACGTGCTTGTAGGTGCTGAATTCGAGGGTCTCGCCGGTGCCGTCTGCAATGGTCAGGCGGACGGGGAAGCCGTAGCGGGTGGTTTCGACCGGGACGGGGATTTCGAAGGAGAATGTGCCGTCGGGGCGCAGTTCGACGGGGCCGGAGCCGAAGCCGGGCGCATCGTATCCGGCACGCACGGAGCCGAGGCTGTGTCCGGAATAGGCCGAGACCTTTCCGCTGACCTTCACCTTGTCGCCGGGGAGGTAGAGCGTATTGTCTTCGTCCCAGGTGAGTTCGAAGGTGGGAAGGACGAATTCGTCGACGCGTACGCGGCGGGTGGTGATGCGGCCGCCGGTATCGCTCAGGCACAGTTCGAACATGCCGCCGCGGGAGAAGCCGGCAAGGGAGAATTCTCCGTCGACGGAGCCGAACTCATTGGTCCGGAGTTTCTTCACGCCGAGGCTGTTGCCCTGGGGGTCGAAGAGTTCAACCTCAACCTGAGTGCCCTTGGGAAACAGTTCGTAGGTGTATGTTCCCTTGTAGAGGATACCCTTGAAACGGAGGGTTTCTCCGGGGTTGTAGGCTCCCCTGTCGGTCAGCAGGAGCGCACGGCGCATCGGATAATCTTTGTCTTCCGAGACTATGCCGGGATGAGGGGAACGGACGTTTATCGGATTGGAACGGCGCACAAGGCCGTCGCCTCCCTTATACGACGCACGGAGCAGCATGGCACGGTACGACTGCTTGGCGAGGTGCGACTGAATCTTGTCGGGAAGGGTGGTGAAGCCGTCGAGGGACACGTCGGACACGCTGGTGATCAGCACCCCGTCGGCGTCGAGGAGCGCGAAGTCGCATTTCTTAACCGGCCTGCCGGTTTCGTAGTCCGCCACGAAGGCGCCGTAGCCCTCGTTGATGGCGCGTACGGCGATGGAGAGGGTGTATTTGTCGTAACTGATGGCTTCTTCGCATCCGGCGGCTTTGGCCTCTACCAGATAAGTGTCGTCGTCGATGGCGGGGAGCTGCACCTTCACGGTATCACGCAGGTAATAGCTGCCGGTCTTGTTGACGACGCCGGTCTCCCAGACGGTTTTGGAGGCGTTCCTGACGGTAAGGGTGAGCTTAGGGACGTTGCGCAGCAGCAGAGTCATTTCCGTGCCGGAGGCCTCTATGTCGATGTCTTTGGAATCGAGTTCGTCGATGATGCCCTTGACCTCGCTGCAGCAGTCGGCGATGTTCTTTTCGTCACCTGTGAAGCGGGCGCGGTCCTTTTCGAATTCGGCGCAGCGGCTCCGCAGGGCTTCATAATCGACGGAAGTGCTGCCCTTGGCGTTGCGAAGGTCTTTGAGTTCCCAGGACAGGCGCCACTGGCGGCCCAGCATGCTGACGGCCTTGCCCTTGTATTTGTTGACGTAGCCGCCCATTTTGGAATACGTATCCGGACTGGAGTACCAGGCGGCCTGGGAGTATTCCAGGAAGGCGGATTCCGGATAGCGGTCGCCGTAGTATTTGCCGGCGAGGGTGCTGCGTTTCCCGAAGAAAACGCTCCAGACGGCGTATTCGTAGTCGTTGTGGATGAGTTTTATGAGGGCCGGGGAGTAAACAGGCCGGCCGATGTTGCCGTCGCGGGTGTAGAATTCGGGATTGGAAGCCGCCTGGAGTTCGGCCTTGTGGGACTCTATGTACGAATCCGCCTGCTCCAGGGACCAGTTGTTCCTGTTGAAATAATACACGGCGACCGGTTCGCCCATTCCGTTGATTTCATTGGAGAGAGCGGTCTGGAGGGATGTGCGGTCCTTCCAGTTGATGCTGGAGCGGACGTCGACATAGCGGGTGGCGGCGTCGTAGAAATCCCACGCAAGGTGTTTGGCCGAGGCTTCTTTCTTGATTTCCTCAAGCGCCGCCACCTGGTCCTGCGGCTTGTCGGCCTTCTCGGCCTTGTAGTAAGTCTTCCAGAGGCTGACCAGTACGTGGCCCTGGGAGTCCTTGGTTTGGGCGAATGACATCATCGTGGACAGAATCAATGCGAGTGTTAGTGTTAATCGTTTCATACGCTCTCGATATATGAAATTGCTTCGGATGCAACGTACGTGCTGCCGCCGATGTAAACTATAGGGTCCGGGAGACCTGCGGCGAGCCTGAACGCCTTTCTGACGGCGTCGGCCACCGAACGGGACTTCCGGCAGCGGAGGTGTTTCAACTTCAGTGCCAAAGTGCCGACATCCATTGCACGGGGAGTCGCAGGCGCGGCGAGTATGTAGGTGGCGTCCGTCGGAAGGAGGCCTGAGATTGAGCTGACGTCTTTGTCGGCCATGGCGCCGTAAACCACTATGAGGGGCCTCAGGGAGCCGTTTCCGGTCTGGCGCAGGGCCTGCAGGCGGGACATGTTATAACTGATTGCGGGAGGGTTGTGGCCGATGTCGCAAATGGTGAGGGGGTCTTCGCGTAGTATCTCCCAGCGGGCGCGCAGGCCTGTGAGGGATGCGGCGTGAAGCAGGGGTTCAGGCGACGCCTGGATGCCCAGCAGCTGCAGGGCGGCTGCGGCAGTGCGGTAGTTGACGGCGGCGTGTGCCTCCTGCGGCAGCGTGTCCGGAATGGAGGCAAGGTCTTCGGCATAATGGAGGGGACTCCCCTTCCGGGACGCGGCGTCCTCGAATACCGGCTGGGTTTCCGGGTCCCTGCCCCAGACGAGTGCGGGGACGCCGGACTTGAAGATGCCGGCCTTCTCGGCAGAGATTTCGGCACGGGTGGAGCCCAGGAGGTCGCAATGGTCGAGCCCAATGGAAGTAATGACGCTGAGGCGCGGCGTAATGATGTTGGTGCTGTCCAGGCGGCCTCCGAGGCCGGTTTCGATTACGGCGGCATCGACCTTCTGCGATGCGAACCAGCTGAGGGCCATGCCGGTGGTGATCTCGAAGAAGGTCAGGCCGGCGGCGGCGCTTTCGTAGCGGTCGAGGAAGTCCAGGACGTCCTGCCGGGGTATCATCGTCCAGCCGTCCTTGCCGACTATTTTCATCCTTTCGCGAAAGTCCAGCAGATGGGGCGAGGTGTACAGGCCCACCCGCAGGCCGGTGGATGCCAGGGCGGCGGCAATCATCGAGCATACGGAGCCCTTGCCGTTGGTACCGGCGACGTGTACTGTAGGATAGCTCAGATGCGGGTGGCCGAGGACGGCGTCGAAGCGCATCATCGCGTCCAGCCCGGGCTTGTAGGCGTCGGGCGAGAAACCGCCAGTCTGCACGCTGCGGTGCAGGGAGAAGAGTTGCGCTATCCGCTCGTCGTAGGTCATCGCCTTACAGGAAGCGTTCGAAGAAATCGGTCAACTTGAGGTAGAGCTGCCCGCGCCAGGGGCCGCTGACGTTGTGCTCGCTGCGGGGGTAGGGGTAGTAGTCGGGAAGGACGTTGTTCTCCACGCAGGACTGCATGTAACTCAGGGAGTTGATGGGGAGGACTGTGCCGTCTTCCATACCCTGGCAGATAAGCAGGCGGGCCTTCAGGCGGTCGGTCTTGTCCTGCAGGCGGGTGAGGGCGAAGCCTTCGGGGTTGGTCTCTTCGGTGTCCATATAACGCTCGCCGTACATCACCTCGTACCATTTCCAGTCGATGACGGGACCTCCGCAGGCGCCTGCCTTGAAGAGTTCCGGGTGCGTGGTGAGGAGGGTTATCGTCATAAAACCGCCGTAGCTCCAGCCGACGACGCCGATGCGGCTTTCGTCGACCCAGCCCTCGCTGATGAGTTGCTTGATGCCTTCGACCTGGTCGGCGGTCTCGGCGACTCCGCAGCGGCGGTTGATGGCGCGGGCGAAGGCATAGCCGCGGTTGTCGGTGCCGCGGTTGTCCTGGATGTAGAGGACGTATCCCTTCTGGGCCATCAGGTATTCCCAATATCGTATGCCGGCCAGCCAGGTATCGGTAACCATCTGGCTGTGAGGGCCTCCGTACACGTAGACGATGAGGGGGTACTTCCTTGACGGGTCGAAGCCGGCGGGCTTGACGATGCGGTAGTAGTTGACGAACGAAGGGTCTGCAGAAGGGACCGTACCGAGCTCGACTGTGGCGGGGGCGAAGGGAGTCATGGGGTCCTTGCTCTCGTTAAGGACCTGCAGCAGGGTGCCGTCGGCCTTGCGGAGGACGGTCTTGAAGGGGACGTCGACGGCAGTCCAACTGTCGATGAACTTCGTGCCGTCGGGGCTGAACTGGACGCTGTGGGTACCGCTTTCCGGGGTGAGACGCTCCGGAGTGCCCGTTTTCACTTTGGCGAGCGGACGGGGTTTGCCGCAGGCGGTAAGGTTGGAAAGGCGGATGCGGTAGAGCTGGGCTTCGACCGGGGAGACTTCAGCGGAGGTATAATAGACGTATCTGCCGTCGTTGTAAACGTATTCGACGTCGGCGCTGCAGGTAGTAAGGCGCCTTACGCCGCCCTGCATATCACAGAGGTACAGCTGGCGGTAGCCGTCGCGGACGTCGGTGCGGTAGATGAAGAATTCGGTGCCCTTGATGAAGAAGACGCCCTCGAGGGGCTCCACCCAGGTGGGGTCGTTCTCGCTGAAGAGGGTCCTGATGAAGGAGCCGTCGGCAGCGTCGTAGACATTGAAGTTGAGGCTGTGCTGGCTGCGGTCGATGACCTGGACGAGAAGCCGGCTGCCGTCGGGAGTCCAGGTGACGCCTGCGAGGTAGCGCTCGTCGGTGAAGTCGGTGACCTTAAGGGTATTGAGGACATTGCCCAGGGTGTCGCAGACGCAGAGGCTGACGTGCTCGGAGGGCATGCCGTTCATGGGATAACGTATGCTTTTGAGGCTGCCGGTGCGGGTGGTGATGTCCAGCAGGGGGAACTCGCCGACGGCGCTTTCATCGACCCTGTAAACGGCCAGACGGCTGCCGTCGGGAGACGGGTAGTATCCGCTGTTTATGCCGAACTCGTTGCGGGAAGGAACCTTGCCGTATGTGACTGCGGGGCCGTCGCTGGCGGGGAGTACAGGGGCCTTGGGACGCTGGAGGGAAAATTCGGTGGTGACTTCAGACTGTGCGTTCCAGCCGAAGTATTTGTATTCGGGACGGACGGCGCTGCTGTTGATTTGCGCGCAGGTAAGCTGCTGGCCGCCGGGAGTGCCGACAGAGACAGACTTGATGACGGTGCGCTGGGCGGCCAGTGAGGCCGGCGCCAGGATGAGGGCGGCAGCTACAACCGCCAGAAAGGTTTTATGTTTCATACGTTCACAAATATACCAAATTATTATTAATTTCGCAGCCGTGAGATACAGATTAGACTTGTCCTACAACGGGGCCGCCTTCTGCGGATGGCAGGTCCAGCCGGGAGTGTCCACCGTACAGGGTGAACTCGAGGCCGCCCTCGGGACGCTTCTGCACTGTACCGTAGGGGTGGTTGGCGCCGGACGCACCGACACCGGCGTGCATGCGCTGCACTACGTCGCCCATTTCGACTATGACGGGCAGCTGGATTGCCATCAGTTGCGCTACAGGCTCAATGCTATCCTGCCCAAGGGGATAGCCGTTTCGGGGGTGTCCGTAGCGGATCCGTCGTTCCATTCACGGTTCGACGCCGTCAGCCGCAGTTATTCGTATTATCTCCATCGGTTCAAAAACCCATTTCTTGATGACAGGTCGTATTTTTACGGCTACCCGGACGTGGATTTCGGGCTGATGAACAAGTGCGCTTCGATGCTTCTGGGCAGGCACGATTTCTCCTGCTTCGAGAAGAGCGGCGGAGACAACAAGACTTCGGTATGTACGGTGACGCGGGCCGGATGGACTGCTTTGGACGGGGTTCCGGGTTTTGGCTCTGCAGTTGGCAGTCCGGCCGGGGCGCAGTTGTGGCGCTTCGACATCGAAGCGGACCGTTTCCTCCGGAATATGGTGCGGGCGGTGGTCGGCACGCTTCTGGAGGTCGGCCGCGGCAAGCGCACGCCGGAGGAATTCGCAGCGCTCATCCTTCCTGCGGAGGAGGATCAAGGCGCAAAAGTATCGCGCCGGTCCGCGGCCGGGGAATCCGTCCCGGGACATGCGCTCTTTCTTGTGGATGTTAAATATTGATATTCAATTATGAAACGCAGCCTCTTTATTTTAGCAGCGGTGCTTTCCGTCACGATGTGCACCGAATCCCCCAAGAGCATTCCTGATTCCATTCGTGGTACCTGGAACGGTGAAATAGACAAATTAGGCCTTTCCCTTGTCCTGCATATCGAAGATACCTGTACCATGGATTCCCCGGACCAGGCTATTTACGGTATCAAGGCACAGATCAAAGACATCAGCGAAACATCAGTCTGCATAAAGGTTCCCAAACTTCACGTCACATACAACGGCACCCTGCAAGGCGATTCGCTCATAGGGACATTCAAACAGATGGGCATCAAGTTTAATCTGCCTATGGGACGCGGTCCCCTCGTACGCAATCGTCCCCAGACGCCCGTGCCTCCGTTCCCCTACAATACAGAGGATCTTGAGTTCATGAACGGCAATGTCACCCTCGCCGGGACGCTCACTCTTCCGGAGAGCAACGGTACGGCAGTCGTACTGGTTTCCGGCAGCGGCAAGCAGGACCGCGACGAGACTCTGATGGAGCACAAGCCTTTCGCAGTCCTTTCCGACGCCCTGGCACGCAGCGGCATCAGTTCGCTCAGGTATGACGACAGGGAGTGCGGCGGTTCGACCGGCGTGTTTGCAGATGCGACCACCGAGGATTTTGCCTCGGACGCAGCGGCGGCGGTGCGATTCCTTCGCGGGCGCGGGTTCAGCAAGGTGGGCCTCATCGGCCACAGCGAAGGCGGCACCATTGCGTTCATGCTGGCCGGAGCGGAAAACAAGGACGACGGCACCCCCGATTTCATAGTGAGCCTCGCCGGCATGGCCGACCGCGGCGACAGCACCCTGCTCCGCCAGACCACCAGGATGTTCGTCCTGCAGGGTGTTCCAAAAAAACTGGCCGGATTTGCTGCAAAAAATGCCTACAAGAAGATGGCCGGCGGAGACCAGAAATGGATGGACTACTTCATAAACCTCGACCCGGCACCGTATATCAGCCGCATCGAATGTCCGGTCCTCGCCCTCAACGGCGAAAAGGACTTCCAGGTCATCCCGGAGTATAATCTGAGTAAAGTCCAGGCCCTCTGCCCCGCCGCCGACTGCCGCCTCTACCCCGAGCTCAACCACCTCTTCCAACACTGCAAGACCGGCCTCAACTCGGAGTACGCCCACATAGAAGAGACCATGTCCGAAGAGGTCCTTGGAGATATCTGCAGCTGGATATCTGAGCGATAAGAGGCTGACCAAAAGTAGATTCTTCGGCAGGTAAACCTGCCTCAGAATGACATCACTGTCATTCTGAACGAAGTGAAGAATCTACTTTTGGTCAGCCTCTATGGCCTACCCTTCGAAGAAACTGAAGTGGACGCGGCCGTAGCAGCGTTCCTTGATGAAGCGGGGGTGGTCTTTGAAAGAATATTCGCCGCCATGTTCCAGGATGAACCAGCAGCCGGGGTGGAGGATTCCGGCGCCGAGGACCTTGTCCGGGAGGCCGTCAAGGCCTTCCAGGGCATAGGGAGGATCGGCGAACACTATGTCGAACTTTTCCTTGCAGATGGGAAGGAAGTCGAAGACGTTTGAATGGACTGCAGTGACGTTCGCGAGCCCGAGCCGCTGCGCCTCGGACTTAATGAATCGGGCGTTGTCGCGGTTCATCTCCACGCTCCAGACGTGGGCGGCGCCGCGGGAGGCGAACTCATAGGCGATGGCCCCGGTGCCGCCGAAGAGGTCCAGGACCTTGAGATCCTCGAATTCGTATTCGTTGCCGATGATGTTGAACAACCCCTCGCGGGCGAAGTCCGTGGTGGGGCGGGCCTTGTAGCCCATCGGCGGGTAGATGGTTTTGCCCTTGAGGCGGCCTCCTATGATTCTCATAGGACCTCCACTGCCTTGAAATAACGATAAAGTGCCATTTCTTCCTCGGGGCGGAGGGGATGGCGGAAGCTTATCGTGGTGACCTCGGGATTGAGCTGGAGGGACTTCATCGCGAAGAAAATATAGTACTGTGCGGTGACGAAGTCGGGGGCCTTGTATTCGTTGGCGAGGAGGAGGCTGCGGCCCTGTGCGATAGCCAGGCTGAGCACGCCGTCCTGCCAGGAGCAGAGCAGCTTGTTGTATTCGCCGCACTCGTGGAGATGCTCCAGGATATCAAATATCCCGGGGGGAACGTCCTGTCCTCCCGGGATACTGTATATGAGTACCGCTGAATAGCGGGGTATCTGCCTGTAGGCGATCCTGTCACTGTCAGCAAGCTGGGATACCTCCTGCAGGGCCTGGCGGGCCGAAGAAGGGTCGAAGAAGTTGACAGGGACGAGGGTGAACACTTCTACTCCCAGTTACCGGCGTTGTTGTTGGGCGCGGTAACGCTGCCGACCTGGAGGCCTTCGTATTTGTTCTGGTCGCGGCGCTCGGAGTCGAGGTTGATGCGGAGCTGGTTGTCGAGTCCCTTGAGGAGGAGCTTGTAGGGCATGCGGGCCTCGAACAGGGGAACGGGAACACCGGACACCATACGGGTGATGGCCTCCATCTGGGTGGGCTCGCCGCCGGAGAACGGAATGTAGGCGAGGGAATCTACGCAGAAGTCTTCCCTGTGGTTGAACAGGGTGTCCTTGACGGGAATCTTGGTGACGATGGAGAAGACGAGGTTGTTGTCGCCGTTCTGGTACATCTCGTAGAGTTTCTCGGGAGTGATCTTGCGGTTGGCCTTCTTGACCTTCTCGGTGTGCGCCCAGGCGAGGGAATCGTCGGCGGAGCCGATCTGGAGGACGATGGACATCTTGCCGTCGTTGTAGAAGTTCTTGAGGGAATCTATCGTGGAGACGAAACGGCCGTTCTCGCTCTTATAGGCGACCTGGAGGGTCCTGATGTCCTTGAGACGCTGGATTGCGACGGCCTCGCGGCGCTCTTTCTGCTTGTTGAAGTTGACAGGCTTGTTGATGCTGCTGTAGATAGCATACACGAGAGCCACGATTCCGATAAGGAGGAGTACCTCAAGGATGATCTTTAGTGTCTTGTTCATTCTATGTGTTTTAATTTATTTGCAATAGTCGGACAAAGTTATGAAATTGATTTATCAAATGCAATATTATTGCTAAATTTGCGTCGTGAATTTGAGCGAAAACATACTGACGCTGAGCAATTGGATAAACAGTGCGGAACGCATCTGCACCGTATGCCATACCAACCCGGACGGCGACGCCCTGGGCAGCACTGCCGCCATGTTTTTCTACCTCACCGAGACCCTGGGCAAAAGCGTCACGGCCCTCCTGCCGGACGCCCCTCCCCAGTCGCTCGGGTTCCTCCTGGAAGGGGTAAACTACCTGACAGGAGACCCCTCCGCCCAGGAGGCCATCTCCCGCTGCGACCTTCTCATCTGCCTGGATTTCAACGTCCTGAGCCGTGCCGAGTCGCTCTGCGACGCCTGCACGTCCTACCCCGGCCGCAAGGTCCTCATCGACCACCACGTAGGCCCGCAGGAAGACGCCTTCGGCCTCTGCTTCAGCGACACCGGAGTCTCCTCCGCCTGCGAACTGCTGTATGAAATCCTGATGCGCATGCCCGGCATCGACGGCCACGCCGGCCGCCTTCCCGCCCGCACCGCCTACGCGCTTATGACGGGCATGACCACCGACACCAACAACTTCGCCAACTCCGTTTTTCCGGGCACCCTCCGCATGGCTTCCGCGCTGCTGGAAGCAGGCGTGGACAGGGAAGACATCCTCGACCACCTGTACCGCAGCGGACGCGAACAGCGCCTGCGCGCACAGGGCGACATACTCCGCGACCGCCTCGTCATCACGCCCGAGGGCGCAGCCGTCACCATCCTTACCGCAGACGTCCTTCAATCATACGCCCTTCTTGACGGCGAGACTGAAGGCTTCGTCAACATCCCGCTGGAAATCAAAGAGGTACGCCTGAGCATCTTCGCCCGCGAAGAGAACGGCCGCTTCCGTGTATCCCTCCGGTCCAAGAAGGGCACGTCCGCAAGGGAACTTGCGATGCAGGCCTTCCACGGAGGCGGACACGAGCAGGCCGCCGGCGGCCGTATCCTCATCCCGGAAGACATCCCCTCACCGGAAGCCGCAGCAGAATACGTAACCCGCGCCGCGGCACGGTTCCTGCAGCAAAACAGCCACCGATCATGAAGAAATACATCATATTAGCAATGGCGCTCTGCCTCGCCGCAGCCTGCGGCCGCACCGTCACCCCCACCAAGCACGACGCCGACAAACTCAGCTTCGACGCCTGGGTGACCGTCCAGATGCAGAAGCACCCCAAGCCCGAATACATCTGGCAGCAGACCAGGCTCGGCTCATGGATCCTCGAGGACACCCCCGGCACCGGAGACCTCATCGATACAAGCCAGGATTCCCTGTACGTCCGCCTGAACTACACCAGCCGCAGCACCAACGGCACCATCAACTCCACCACATACGCCAGGATAGCCCAGCAGCTCGGGACCTACAACGAGACCTACTACTACGGTCCAGACATAATCTATGTCCCCGGCTCCTTCGCGGGCCTGGAAGACATTCTGGAAGGAATGCGCGACGGCGGACGCCGCAAGGCAGCCGTCCCGGGCTGGCTCCACACCTACTCCCGCTACGATTCCCCGGAGAAATACCTCAACGACTCCACCTCCCGCGCCGCAGTCATCTACGACATAGAGGTGGTCGAGCATTTCCGCAACACGGACAAGTGGGAGCTCGATTCCATCGCCCGCTACCTGGTCCGTCAGTTCCCCTCCCGCTTCGGCAAAGATGCAGGGAAGGCCAGGGCCGATTCCGCCGGCGCCCACGGCTTCTACTACATCCAGACCGAGGCCCCGTCAGGCGACAAGGCGCTTACCGACACCACCGTATATATCAACTATACAGGCCGCCGACTCGACGGCAGCGTATTCGACACCACCGTCCGCGACACCGCCATCTTCTACGGCCTCTACAGCAAGAGCAAGACCTACGGGCCGGTATCCGTAAAATACGGCACCAAATGGAGCGACATCAAGCTCGACTCCAACAGCGTCATCGAAGGGTTCGCCCGCACGCTGTCCTGCATGAAGGAGAACGAGAAGGGCACCGGCATCTTCTACTCCCCCATCGGTTATGCGTACAAGGGCTCCGGATCCGCCATCCCGGCGTATTCCCCGCTCCGTTTCGATATCGAACTGGTACAGAAGCAATAGCATATGGCCTCCGCAGAAGCCGCACCGCTCGAACTTGGCACAGAAAAGATAGGCACCCTGCTGCGCAAGTACGCCGTCCCGGGCATCATCGCCCAGACGGCGGCTTCGCTTTACAACATGGTGGACAGCATCTACATCGGCCACATACCGGATGTAGGGCCATACGCCATATCGGGCCTCGCCGTCACATTCCCGCTGATGAACATAAGCATCGCGCTCGGCACCCTCGTGGGCGTCGGCGCAATGACGCTCATCTCCATCCTGCTGGGGCAGAAAAACTACCAGACGGCCGGCAAGGTACTGTCCAATGCGTTGAGCCTCAACGTCATATTGGGAGTGGTGTTCACGGTGGTAACGCTCCTGTTCCTCGACCCGATCCTGTATTTCTTCGGGGCCAGCGAGCGCACGCTTCCGTTCGCGCGGGACTATATGACGATAATCCTGCTGGGCAACACCTTTGCGCACCTGCTACACGGCTTCAACGGCATAATACGCTGTTCCGGACACCCCAAGACCGCAATGGGACTCACGCTCTTCACGGTCATTTCCAACGCCATACTGGACCCGATATTCATCTTCGCCCTTGGAATGGGAATCCGCGGAGCGGCCGTCGCCACGGTGCTGTGCCAGCTTCTGGCGCTTGCCTACACATTCAAGTTCCTTGCAGACAAGAGCCACTTCCTGCACTTCTCCAAGCCGCTCTTCCGCATCAACTGGGGCGTGGCCAGGAGGTCCGTCGCCATCGGCCTGGGTCCTTTCCTGATGAACTGCGCCGCCAGCCTCGTGGCCCTCTTCGTCAACCAGCAGTTGCGTAAATACGGCGGCGACCTGGCAATCGGCGCCTACGGCATCGTAAACCGCTTCACGATGCTCTTCATCATGATATGCATGGGGTTCAACCAAGGCCTGCAGCCTATTGCGGGGTACAATTACGGCGCCAGGCTGTACCATCGCGTCAAGGAGATATTCATCCTGACGGTAAAATGGGAGGTGCTGGTGACGACGGTGTGCTTCCTGATTTCGGTAATCTTCCCGCGCGCAGCCTGCTCGCTGTTCACCAACGACCCGGAACTGCTCGACCTGGCCTCGCACGGCCTGAGGGTAATGAACAGCGGCTTCGCCCTGGTGGGATTCGGAATCGTATCGTCCAACCTCTTCCAGAGCCTGGGGCTCGTGGGACGGGCTATCTTCCTGTCGCTGAGCCGTCAGCTCATTTTCCTGCTGCCGCTGCTGTACGGCCTGCCGCTTTGGCTTGAGGGCACGGGGGTATGGATGAGTTTCCCCATCTCCGACATCATCAGCGTAGTGGTGTCCGCCATCTTCATCAACCGCCTCTTCCACAACTTCAGCAAGCTCAACGACGGCGAGGAAGCAGTGCAGCTTTAACCGTACCTACATTCCTTTCGACTTGGCCTCGTCCCACAGGGCGTCCATCTCCTGCAGGGTGGCGTCGGACAGGGGGCGCCCCTGGCCGCGGATACCGGCCTCAACGTAATTGAAACGCCTGCGGAACTTGCTGCAGGCAGCGCTCAGGGCCGCTTCCGGATCCACTCCATGCAGCCTCGCAGCGTTTATCACCGCAAACAGCAGGTCACCGAACTCCTCGGCCTTGGCGTCCACCCGGGGAGGCTGCTCGCCGGAAGCCGGCGCAGTGGAGCCTGGGAGAGGACTGTGAAACCATGGGCGCCCGTGCCCTTGTGAACGGGAGGGGCCCGCTGGCCCGGAGGGGCAGTGGGAGGGATGGAGCGAAGCGGAAGTTTCGCAGTCCTCTCCCGGCGTAACGGAGCCGGTTTCCAGCGAGCAGGCTTCCCGGGCCTCGGCGACTTCTTCGAGGACTTTGGGCCAGACGTCGTCCGGATTCTCCCAATCGAAGCCGCAGCCACGGGCCTTTTCCTGCATGGCGACGGCCTTGAGCAGGGCCGGCATGGCGTCGGGGATGCCCTCCATGACGGTCTTGTTGCCGCCCTTCTCGCGGGCCTTCACCAGCTCCCAGGTATCGGCAATCTCCTTGGCGGTGGTGTGCTTACCGGCCTCGGGCCCGAAGACATGAGGATGGCGGAAGATCATCTTCTCACACACCTTGTCCATGCTGTCAGCGATGTCGAACAGTCCCTGCTCCTGGGCTATGCGGGAATAGAACACCATATGGTAAAGCAAGTCGCCGATTTCCTTGCAGACGGCCCCGCTCTCCCCCTTCATGATGGCGTCGCTCAGTTCGTACACCTCCTCTTCGGTGAGACGGCGTATGCTGTCCCAGGTCTGCTCCGCATTCCATGGGCATTTCTCGCGGAGCTCGTCCATTACATAAAGTAGCCGCTCAAAAGCGGCTACCTTTTCTTCTTTGCTGTGCATAAGAACTATTTGCTTACGAACATCACGGCCTCGGCGATGGAATTGAGCTTGGTATCGACGCTGTCGGCACGGGAGGCGAGGATACAGGGGGCCGTGGTGCCTACGAGCATACCGGCCTGGCGGACGCCGACGGCTAGTTTGCTGTTGGTCTTCCAGAAGACGTTGGCGGACTCGATGTTGGGGAACAGGAGGCAGTCGGCGTCGCCTGCGACCTCGCTGCGGAGCTTCTTGATCTGGACGCTCTCCTCGTCGATTGCTACGTCGAGGGCAAGAGGGCCGTCACCGATGCAGCCGGGAATCTGGCCGCGGTCGCACATCTTGGCAAGCATTGCGGCCTCGATGCAGGCGGGCATGCTGTCGAGCATCTGCTCGGAAGCGGCGACGAATGCAATCTTGGGTTTCTCGATGCCGAAGGACTTGGCTACGCCGAGCAGGAAACCGGAAATCTTGACCTTCTGACGGAAGTCGGGAAGGGGAACCACGGCCATGTCGCTGAAGAAGATCAGCTTGTGGTAGTTGGGGTTCTCCACTACGCTCACGTGGCTCAGGAGGCCCTTGGGAGGCAGCAGGCCGGTCTCCTTGTTGAGGATGGCGCGGAGGAACTTGTCCGTGGAGCAGAGGCCCTTCATGAGGACGTCGCCCTCTCCGTCGTGGACCATTTGGACTGCCTGTGCAACTGCCTTGAGCTCTACAGGGTTGTTGACGATGGTGAATAGGGAGGCGTCGAGCTTCTCCTCCTCGCAGACCTTCTTGATGAGAGCCTCGTCACCTACCAGGGTGGCCTGGACGAAGCCTTTCTTCACCGCCTCATATGCGGCTCCGATGCTATGGGAATCGACGCCCCAGGCTACGATGAGCCTCTTGCAGATACCTTTCTGTCTGAGCGTTTCGAATACGTCGTTGAAATTCTTGATCATAATGTGTTATTCTTCAATGGTTGATACTATTCTCATGGTGTCGCGGGCGATGACGAGTTCCTCGTCCGTGGGGATAAGGGCCACCTTGACGGTGGAATCGGGGGTGGAGAAGATGACCTCTTCGCCGCGGGCGGCGTCGTTGACTTCGTTGTCTATCCTGACTCCCATATAGCCCAGCTGCTCGCAGACGCGGCGGCGCAGGCGGGGGTTGTTCTCGCCGATGCCGGCGGTGAAGACTATGAGGTCGACGCCGTTCATCTCCGCGATGTAGCCGCCGACGAGCTTGACGATGTCGAAGGTGAGTTTCTTGAGGACTATCTTGGCCTTCTTGTCGCCGGCCTGGGCGAGACTGTCCATGTCGCGGGCGTCGGAACTTACGCCGCTGAGACCCAGGAAGCCGCTCTTCTTGTTCATTATCTCCCTCATCTGGTCGGGGGTGAGGTTCTCCTTCTTCATGAGGTAAGGGATGATGTTGGCGTCGATGATGCCGCAGCGGGTGCCCATTATCATACCCTCGAGCGGGGTGAAGCCCATGGAGGTATCTACGCACTTGCCGTTGCGGATGGCGGTGACGGAACTGCCGTTGCCGATATGGCAGGTGATGATGCGGGAGTTGTTGATATCAAGCCCGGCAAGGGCGGCGCCCCTCTGGGATACATACTGATGGCTGGTGCCGTGCGCGCCGTAACGGCGGATGCGGTACTTCTCGTAATACTCCCAGGGAAGGGCGTACATGTATGCGTACGGTTCCATCGTCTGATGGAAGGCGGTGTCGAAAGTGACCACCTGGGGGACATCGGGGAGGACGTCGGTGACGGCGTGGATGCCGAGGAGGTGGGCGGGATTGTGAAGCGGCGCGAAGTCGCAGCAGAATTCGATCTTGCTGAGGACGTCTTCATTAACAAGGGCGCTGCCGGAGAAGAAATCGGCACCCTGGACGATGCGGTGGCCGACAGCCTCCACGTCGGAGAAGGACTTGAGGACGCCGAACTCGGGGTCGACAAGGGCGTCCATGACGAGTTTCATGCCGACTACGTGGTCGGGGATGGGAAGGTCGCGGACGAAGCCTTCCTTGCCGGTGGGGCGATGTTTTATCGTGCCCTCGGGGAGGCCGATCTTTTCTACGAGACCTTTGGCAAGAAGGTCGTACACTTCGTCGCTCTTCATATCAAGGAGCTGATACTTGATGGAGGAGCTGCCGCAATTGATTACTAGAATTATCATAAAAAAGGCGTTTCCTAAAATCGGAATTGGTTAATCGTACAAAAATAAGAAATATTGTGCAAATTGCAGCCGGGAAAAACATAAACTATGAAAAAAGGTCCTGGAATAGTATTTCTCAGCTTCTCTTTCGCCGCCGGAGTGACGGCGGCGGAAATCGCCGGAGCCCCCGGCGGAGCCGCTTCCGCACTTTGCCTGGCATCAGCCATACTGCTGGTTTACAGCGCATTGGCAAAAGGCAACCAGTATCTGCCGCTGGCGCTGACCTTCATCTTCCTGGGAGCCCTGTGCCGGTGCACTGAGGCCGTCACAGGCACCCCGCCGCCGGTCAATCCGTTTCCGGGAGCGTTGGACATCCTGTGCGGGGCCATCGCATCCGCTGGCTTTCCGGGCGAAAACAGCAGCGCAATCATCACCGCGCTGCTTACCGGCAGACGCAGCGCCCTGCCCCGGGAGACCGTCCAGGCGTTCCGGCTCAGCGGAGCGTCGCATATCCTTGCGCTTTCCGGACTGCATCTGGGCATCATCTACCTTTTCGTCCGCAGGCTGCTGGCATTTTTCGGGAATACGCCGCCGGCACGCTTTGCCCGCAGCGGCATCACCCTGGCCCTCTGCGCATTTTATACGGTCATCACAGGCGCTAACCCGTCGACCGTCCGCGCACTTCTGTTCATAATCATAAACGAGGCGGGAGGCGCGGCAAGCGGACGCAGACGCTCCCCCGCCGCCACGTTCAGCATCGCCCTGATGGTCCAGCTGGCGGTGCGCCCGTCGGTGATAGCTTCGGCCGGATTCCAGCTGTCGTACCTGGCGATGCTCGGCATCATCCTCCTATACCCGGGCCTGAGCTCCTGGTATCCCGGCCGCAGGGGCCTTCTCAAGGGCGTCTGGAACGCCGCGTCGCTCAGCACCTCCTGCCAGCTTTTCACCGCGCCTGTCGCCTGGTGGCGCTTCCGCAGTCTTCCGAAATACTATCTGATTACCAACCTGTTGGCCCTGCCGCTCACGGAGGGCATAATCGTCAGCGCGCTTGTCTGCCTCATCCTGCAGGCAATGGGAATCCGCCCGCATCTGCTCGTCAAAGCCTGCGGGGAAATGGTAAAGCTGCTGGAATTCTGCCTGGAGACTATTGCTTCGCTCTGACGCGGCGCACCTCGTCCACTCCGTCTATCTTGGAAATTCCGACCATGGTCTTCTGGAGTTCGGTCATGGAATGAACCGGGAAATCGATTATGCATTCCACTATATCGTCCTGCGTGGATGTGGTGAGGCGCGTCATCGAGAGGTGCTGGTCTTCCACGAAGCAGTCGATGATGTCCCTCAGGAGGTGATAACGGTCGATGGCGATGATGCGGATGCGTACGGGGTACGTGCGCTCCGGCTCCGGATGGAAGTCGACTGAGACGATGGAATTGCCGTTTTCGGATGCGAGCTTGATGGCAAGGGGGCAATGGCGGCTGTGGACAGTGACATCTCCCTTTTCGTTCTGGAAGCCGATGACCTCATCGCCGGGGAGGGGGCTGCATTCGGGGCAGAGGGAATAACCGGGACTGGCGCTGCTGCGGAGGGCGTCACGCAGGACCCTGCGGGCCTTGTACGTTTTGGCGAATTCGAGCCATTCGGGACGCGGGGCGGCATCCTCGGAGGTGCCGATTTCAACGCAGTCGCCGCGGTGGAGCTCGGTGCGCAGGGGCTTCAGCAGGCCGTTGATACGGGCGTATTTGGCGTGTTCGCCGACCTCGGTGTGCACCTCGAACGCGAAGTCCAGCGCCGTGGCGCCCTTGGGCAGGATGATGCCCTTGCCCTTGGGAGTGAAGGCGAGGATGTCTTCGTTGTACAGGGAGAAGCTTACGCCCTCCATGAAGTTGAAGCCGTCGCCGCTTTCCGCGATGTTCTGCAGGACGGTCTTGAAGCGTTCGAGCCAGGTCTCGCCCCTTTCGACGATGCAGCCGAGGCGGGAGTTGCGGTGCATACGCTCGGAAGCGATATGCAGTTCCTCCCAGCAGCCGGAGCGGTTCAGCAGATGGACGTGGAAGCTCTGGTAGCCGTTGTCCTTGGGATTGTCGATATAATTGCTGACGCTGCCTGGGCGCTCCTTGAAGTGGCCGGTAAGGCAGCTGTAGATGAAGAGGCTGGTGTCCTTTTCCGGGTCCGTGGAACGGGACCACTCGGTGAGAGGGGTGTAGATGATACGGACAAAATGCTTGAACTCGACGTGCGAGAAGTCGCAGTTCTGCTCCCTCATGGTCCTCCAGATGCTGTAAGGGCGCCTGTAGCGCACCTGCACGCGGGCAGGGATGCCATTATCCTTGAGGATGGACTCGATTTCGTCGGTGAACGCCTTGAGGGAGGCGGCGGTGCGGCTGCGTTCCTCTTCGAGCTGCTGCTGGATCATTTCGAACTCCCTGGGGCAGCGGAAGTGGAACGACAGGTTCTCCATCTCGGTCTTGACGTGATACAGCCCGAGGCGTGCGGCAAGGGGGGCGTAGAAAAAGTCGGTCTCCCCCGCTATCTTCATCTGCTTGTCGGGGCGCATGCTGTCCAGCGTGCGCATGTTGTGGAGACGGTCGCTGAGCTTGACGAGGAGGGCGCGGATGTCGAAATGGACGGACTCGAGTATCTGGCGGTAATTGTCGACCTGCTTGGTATATTCGTACGCCTGCTTACGGCGCTTGGTGACCACATCGACAAGGAAGGCGACGTCGTCGCCGAAACGCCCGCGGATGTCTTCTATGGTGTACGGGGTGTCTTCTACGACGTCGTGGAGGAAGGAGGCGATGACGGTGTTGGCGTCGAGTTCCAGTTCCTCTGCGGCGATGGCGGCAACGGCCACCGGATGCATGATATACGGCTCCCCGGTGTTGCGTTTCTGGCCCTCGTGGGCGATTTTTGCAAATTCATAAGCGTCCTTGATACGCCGGAGGTCTTCCGGAGTAACCCTGGGCTCGCAGACGTCGAATACGTGCTGCGCGGCAGCGTCTATGCTTTGCATGTCACTCATCTTACACAACGGACACTCGCTCCGAACGAGTCTTTGTCGCCGAGACCGGCGTAAACGTTATCGTATTCCTGATATATGTACCTGTAAACGCCCTTGCCGTCCCTTTCGTCGGAGGTCCAGAAAGCGGCGTAAGAGCCAAAACCGGAGAAGGAGTTACTGCCGGACGAGAGGGATGCATATCCTGCCGGGATGGCGCTGAAGTGCGTGGAATTGAGGATGTTGACTCCGCGGTAGTACTGCCAGAGGCTGGTGCCGTTGAAGGTGCACTTGACCATCAGCTTGCCTGCGCCGGAAGGGGAATCCTGATACGGCTGGAGGTCAGCGGGGCCGCCGGCGAGTTTGATGAGTCCGACCCATTCGGCGTCGGTGGGAAGGCGCCAGCCGTCGGGACAGGCCTTGAGGGCCTCCTGCTGCGTGTAGAAGGCTCCTAGAGGGGCGAGCATGGCGTCGCAGTCGAAGTACGGATAACCGGACGCACCGCCGGCCAGGTTGGCTCCGAGCCATTCGAGCCCTCCGGCCTCGAAGGTGGGATAAGTGCGGGAGCCGATGCTGACGGTGCCGCCTTCGGGATATTCGGGTATGCCCTGGAGGGAATCACCGGTGACGACGGTGAAGGTGACCGTTCCGGGGGTGGTGTAGTACTTGTCTGCCGACTTGACGGGGAATGCGACGCAGGAGAGCGAATAGGTGCCCGGCTTGTCGGGGATGGTAAGCGTATAGACGCTTGTAGTATCGTTGACCGAAGTAAACGGATTGCTGAAATAGTATCCGACGGGAGTGCCGTCGGGAGCCGTGACGCCGGACACGGAGAAGGTATAGGAACCGAACGGTGCGACGTATTTTGGAATGGTACCGCTTATCTTGAGACTGCCGTCCATGAACTCCTTCGTCGGTTCCTCTTTCTTGCAGCAGACAAGGGAAACGACGGCAAGGGCGATGGCGGCTATTGTGCGAAATTTCATCATAATTTGATCGTGAACTGCAAATATGCGTATTTTTACGCGAAAATCCGCTACCTTTGTGCAATTTGTTTGGCGTCAGGATATGAAAATCAGGCTCTTTGCGTACATTCTTCTGCTTTCGGCCGCTTTCGGCTGCTCCCGCAGCTATGTCACAGTGGGCGGATACGCCCAGGGCGGGACATACAGCGTCAGGTACAATCCCGCAGGCGTCAGCGCCTCCCGCAGCGAGGTTGCGGCGCATATAGAAGACATTCTGGTGGCCGTCGACACCACCCTGTCCGGATACAACAAGAAATCTGTCCTGAGCAGGCGCAACGCCGGCGAGCCGGTGGTCCTCAACGACATGTTCCTGGAAATGGAAAAGATTGCCGACGGCTACCGGGAACTGACCGGCGGAGCCTTCGACGCCGCAGCCGGCCCCCTGTTCGACATCTGGGGCTTCGGATTCACCCGCGACAGCCTGCCGGGGCAAGACGCAATCGACCTTGCAATGGAACGCTGCAGACGGCGCGAAGTACTGAACTTCAACGCCATAGCCCAGGGCTATACCTGTGACCTGGTAGCCGCTTATTTATATTCGATAGGCGTAAAGGATATGCTTGTCGACATAGGCGAAATCTACTGCGACGGCCTCAATCCTTCCGGCAAACCCTGGACCCTCGGAATCGACACCCCCGAGGACGGCAACAACACCCCCGGAGCATCCCTGTCAGGAATCTGGCACTCCGACGGCGGCCCCCACGGGGTCGTCACCTCCGGCAACTACCGCAAATTCTACGTAATAGACGGCCACAAATATTCCCACACAATCGACCCCCGCATCGGCCGCCCGGTCGAGCACAACCTCCTGAGCGCCACCGTAGTAGCCCCTACAGCCACCGAAGCCGACGCCCTCGCCACCTACTTTATGGTCATAGGGTTGGACGAGGCGCGCGTGTACGTCGAATCCCACCCGGACATCGAGGCCTGCCTCATCACCTCGGACGGCACCTGGCGGTCGGAGGGGTTCTAGAGGACAGACTTCAAACACCCCCGGATTGGCGTCTTCAATAGCAATCCGTATCATCGCGACAGGAACAATCTCCCGCAAGTCTTTGGTCCCAACACCATCTCGAGTGCGTCAGGTAGGACATAACATGTCACACCAAGAACATTTTTGCCGTTTTTTGCACTCGATAGGACATGACCTGTCCTACCTGGAACACCCGGAATCAGCAATATGCCTAAAACGAAGTACGACAGGACTAAGGCTATGGTTCCGACACTCTCCCGAGGTCCTCCGAGCACCTCCAAGTGCTTCCGAGTGCTCCCGATGGAACCAATTCGCTTCCATCGGGAGCATTTTGGGCGTTTTTTGCGCCTGATGGAACGTTTTTTCTTCCATCAGGAGCACCCGATCACCGCAACAGACTGGTAATCCGCTTGCGACAGGACCGTGAAGACGCCCAGGATCCCGTCGCAATGCAAAAAGCGGCTGAAACGCAGAAAAACAGCGCACGACAGGACCGTGAAGACGCTCAGAGTCCTTTCGCGAGAGAGAAAGTGGCAGAGATGCAAAACAAACTATGCGACAGGATTGGAGAGGCATTCAGAATCCCGTCGCGAAACAGAAGAAACAGCTATGCCGCACACAGTCCAAAGACTGACAGAAAGTGGGACTTACTCCCGGAAGACCGTGGCCGCGGCGGGCCGGCGAAAAAAGTGGGTATTTCCTTCGGAAACCTTTGGTCGCCCATGACCATGAATGGGAGGGGCCCGCGCCGCAAGGCGTGGGAGGGGCGGAGCGTAGCGGAGGGTTTCCGGAGGGAATACCCACTTTTTTCGCCGGCCCGCCGCATGAGAGGACGTGTCTTTGTGCCCGACCCAAAAAATCAGGGTATAGCAATCTTATAAGTCTTCTGGTTCTTGTTGGTGAGGCGGACGTCACGGAGCCAGAGATTAGCCCTCTTCAGGTCGGCGTAAGTAACTCCGTTCTCCAGAGCGAATTCAATCAGGTTGGGAATAGGACCGGAGACCGTAACGGTCTTGCGTGGAGGGATATACGGATAGCGCTCGGTGACGTTGAAACCGAACGCCGCAGGATTCTCGAACAGCATCTTGGCCGCAAGTATGCGATAAACATATCGGGTGGTCTCCTCCGGGAGCCAAAGGTCGAAAGAAGACCCCTGCTTCTGCTCGGCCACGCGGCGGACCATACCACCCATCCCGCAATTGTAACTCGCGGCCACCGTCGGCCAATCCTTGAACAGCTTCCACGCACGAAGCAGATACTCGCAAGCCGCAAGCGTCTCCTTCTCGACATTATAACGCTCATCAACCTCAGTATCAACATCAAGCCCGAACTCCTTCGCCGTAGCCTTTGTGAACTGCCACAGCCCGGCAGCCCCAGAAACGCTCACCGCAGAAGGATCCAGATTGCTCTCGATAACACACAGATACTTAAAATCCTCCGGAATCCCCTTTTGCCGCAACACAGGCACAATCTGCGGAAAATACCTCCCAGACCTCTTCAGCATAAGCGTCGAAGTGGTATGCATATAGGTGAACGACATCAGCTCCCGGTCCATCCGCTCATACTTCTCGGTGGTATCGAACCGGATGGTATCCCCCGCAAACACCACATATTCAGGCACCGCCGGCGGAACCGGATGCATCACTCCGTTCTGCGGCTGATACATCCCCTGGGAAAACATGGAAATGCTTGCGGACAGCGCCGCGATTATCAATAACAGCCTTTTCATATCACTCCACTTCCCAAAAGTTCAGGAGCATCCCACTTGTCAGCAGGATCCTGAAGAGCGTAGAAAGCCGCGAACTGCCCCGGGGTGATGCTCCGCTGCGGTTTGTCGAAAACAACGAACAGGCCGGCAGGGCGCATCAGCAACAAAGCGTCCTGAAGGTCCTGGCGATAACGTATCCGCACCCTGCAACGCATCTGCGCACCGTAATCCATAGCAAGCGAAGGACGCATCCAATGAATCTCGTCCGGAGCCACACGAAGCACGCTGCGGAAAAGGCCCCTGTGATCCTCCCCCTCACCCACATACACACGGTTGGCCGCAACGTCCGTGGCAATCACGAACAGCGGACGCGCATGCCCGCCTATCGCAAGACCCTTCCGCTGGCCGACGGTATAGAACTGGGCGCCCTCGTGCCTTCCGGCCACGACCGCCCAGGGATTAGGCTTGTTGCGGGTCTTCCGTACATGATGCCTGCCGGAACGATAAGTTTCCGTCTCGAAAACAATATTGCTATAGTCAAGCGGCCTGGACAGCGCCGTCAGCTCTTCGTCAGTCAGATCCCCGGGACGCCTGGAAGCCAGAAGGTCCAGCCGCATGCGGTAGTCGGCCGAATCGGAATACCACTGATCGAAAACCTCCACCACATCGCCCTCAACGCTCTGCAGCTTCTGCTGAAGGAACACCGGCAGATCCACCTTGCCCACGAAGCAGATACCCTGCGAATCCTTCTTGTCGGCGGACGGCAGGTCAGCCTCGGCAGCCAGTGCACGCACCTCGCTCTTGAGCATCCCGCCGATGGGAAACATCGCACGGGCCAGCTGGTCCTGGGACAGACGGCAGAGGAAATAACTCTGGTCCTTGCCAGGGTCGATGCCCTCCAGGAGCCTCCAGGTGCCGTCCGGAGCCTGTTCCTTGCGGCAATAGTGCCCGGTGGCGACACAGTCGGCACCCAACGCACGGGCCTTCTCAAGAAAGGCATCGAACTTGATCTCGCTGTTGCAGAGGACGTCGGGATTGGGGGTGCGTCCGCGGGCGTATTCATCGAACATATAATCCACCACCCGCTGACGGTACTCGGCGGACAGGTCCACGAAATAGAACGGAATGCCGATCTTGCGGGCGACCATTTCCGCCACGAACTTATCCTCCTCCCACTCGCAGTCGCCATGGAGCGTGCCCTCGGTGTCGTGCCAGTTCTGCATGAACATGGCAAAAACATCGTAGCCCTGCCGCTTGAGCAACAGGGCCGCAACGCTGGAATCGACTCCGCCTGAAAGACCGACGCAGACCTTCATCGCAGGTCGGTGATTACCCAGTCATCCCCGAGCGCGGAAACGTCGAAGAAGAACTCGGCGGTGCCTCCGGTGAGGGGAGAACTCTTGATGGAAGTGAGCTTGAAGGCCACCGCAGCGCCCTGGCTGGGCTCCTTATACACGCCGGTAACCTGCTTATCGGAAACCTTGAGGCCCTCCACCCTGTCAAGATGCGCGGTAGGATCGACCATAAACTCGCGGGTGCCGGTGGAAGACTCGATATAGACTTCCTTAGCCTCGGAATCGACGGTCCACTTGGTGGTGCCGTCGCACCAGATGTCGGCGCCCTTGGTGCTCATGTGGTAGCAGGGGCCGTCGAGCACGACGGTGCCGCCGGTGGCAATCTGCGGCCTGTCCTTGGCGGAAAGGGTGTATTTGAAACTCACGCGGTTGCTGTCCACCAGGGCCTTGAGGCCGGCGGCGTCACTCTGTGCCGCAATCGGAAGGGCGGCGGCAAGCGCAAGCAAAAAAGTAATCAGTCGTTTCATCATTTTGCAAGTGTATCCAAAAGGTTCTGGAGGCTCATAAGGTCCGCTACGAGGACCTGACGGGGCTTTGCACCCTCCTGGGGTCCTACGACGCCGGCCGTCTCGAGCTGGCCCATTACCCTTGCTGCCTTTGCAAACCCCATACCGAGACGTGTCTGGAGATAGGAAGTGGACGCCTTCTGCGTGGTGACCACGAGCTCGGCGGCCTCACGGAAGCGCTCGTCGAGGTCGCCGACTTCGCCGCCTCCGCCGCCTCCGCCCTCGCTGCCGGCCTCTTCGACCTCAGGCAGATAGTATGGAGTATTGTAGCTCTTGGCGTAACCCTGCTGCGAGCTGATGAATTCGTTGATCGAGTCGATCTCCTCGGAGCTGACGTAGCCGCACTGGATGCGCTCGGAGTCGATTCCGGCGCTGAACAGCATGTCGCCGCGGCCGATGAGCTTCTCTGCGCCGGGGGCGTCGAGGATGGTCATGGAATCCACCCTGGAGGCCACCCGGAAGGCGATCCGCATAGGGAAATTGCTCTTGATGAGGCCGGAGATGACATCGACGGACGGGCGCTGCGTGGCAAGGATGACGTGGATGCCGGCGGCACGGCCCTTCTGCGCTAGGCGGATGATGGAGCCGGTGATGCTGCGGCCGGCAGCCTTGGCCTCGGGACCGCCGCCGCTGGTCATCGTGAGGTCTGCGTACTCATCGACAACCACTACCAGGTAAGGCAGGAAGCGGTGGCCCTGGTCGGACCGGAGGTGATGCTTGCAGTACTTGTCGTTGTAGGCGGTGACCTTGTTGACGCCGGCCTTGGACAGGAGCTCGTAGCGGTCGTCCATCTCTATGCAGACGGAACGGAGTATCTTCTCGGCGTCCTTGGGCTTCTTGACGATGGCGGTGGACAGCTCGTCCTCTTCGTCGGCGGCGTCGGGGAGGACGGCCAGATAATGGTGCAGCAGCTGCGCGTAGGCGGAGAATTCGACCATCTTGGGGTCGATGAAGACGAACTTGAGCTCCGAGGGGTGCCTGCTGTATAGGAGCGAACTGACTATGACGTTAAGGCCCACCGACTTACCCTGCTTGGTGGCACCTGCGATGAGGAGATGCGGGGCGTCGGCCAGGTCGAATACCTTGACGTTCTGCGTGATGGTATAGCCGATGGCGACGGGGAGTTCCGCCTTGCTCTGGCGGAAGGCGTCGTCGTTCAGGAGGGCCTTGAGGGGCACTATGGAGGCGTAGTCGTTGGCCACCTCGATGCCTACCGAATCCTCCAGCGTGACGACACGCACGCCCTTGGCCTTGAGGGACATGGCAATGTCTTCCTGGAGGCGCTTGATGTCGGATATCTTGACGCCCGGGGCGGGATAGACCTTGTACAGGGTGACGGTGGGGCCGACTATGGCGCGGACATCGTTGACCTGGATCTTGTAATTAGCCAGGGCGGCGCGTATGCGGTTGCGGTTGCGGACCAGCTCCTCCGTGGAGACCTCGTGACGGCCGGAATCGTGGTTCTGGAGCAGCTCGAGGCTGGGGAACTTGAACTTGGGAAGGCCGTCCGGCGGGTCCATCCTGTTGTCGATGGGCTTGAGTTCCTTGGTGACTGTGGTGTCGAGGCCTTCTCCGCGCTGGACGTCCATAGGGTCGTCGGGGTCGCCCTCGGGGGATTGTGCCTCCGGGGTGACGGGAGCCTTGACAGGGGCTTTGACAGGCGCCTTGACCGGCTCTGCGGGAGGATCGGTCCTCGCAGGCTCAGGCCGCACCTCGGGCTGGCTGACGGCAGGGCTGACGACGGGGGAATGTTCGACCGGGCCGTCATTGCCGTCGCCGGGCTGCTTCCTGCCGGACTTCCACAGGCCGGCGAGCCATTCGTTGAACGGAGGAACGGCTATGAACAGCCATATGACGATGAGCAGGAGGATGACGATGGCGGTAACGATGTGGCCCATGATGCGGATGGACCACTCCACCACAGCGGCTCCGCAGGCGCCGCCCAGACCGCCGCCGAAGGCGGTGCCGAGGCCGGCGACGCTGCCGGCGAATGCCAGCAGGAGCGAAGACACGAAGGCCCCGCTGAGGGTAAGCAGGAGGGTGCGTCCGGGGGACATGATCCATTTGCCCACAAGCAGCCTGACGGACAGTACCACCAGGATGATAAGAAGGGCGAAGCTTCCCAGGCCGAGGAAATCACCCACCAGGAACTTGCCTGTGCGGTAGCCCAGGGTGCCGGCGGCATTGGCTACTTTCTCGCCGGGCTCGAAGCTCATGTCCTGCTGCCAGTGGGCGAGGTAGGAAACGGATGCAACGAGCACGAAGATGGCCAGCGCCGCCATGCACAGGCCGATTATCTTGACCGCCGCAGCCTTCTGGCTCGCGTCCCAGTTCTTTATGAAGGAGGGCGTTTTCATTACTTTCTCTTACCCTTTTTGCGGAAACTGCGGTTCTTGCCCTGGCCGCCGACGTTGATGCTCATGCCCGGGCGGGAGAAGTTGCCGTCGAAGTTGATCTGGTGCAGGCGCAGGCCCTCGGGAACCGTCAGGCGGCCCTCGGAGAGCTTTTCAATGTCCTTGAAGATGGTTTCGTCGGAGACGCTGTCCTTGTTCCAGATGAGGTACTGCTGGCGCATGTAGATGGCAAGGGAGCGGATCATTTCCGTCTTGACCTCGCCGTCGGGCTCCTCGCATAGGAGGTTGATAATCTTTTCGATGTTGCGGCCGTAGTGGGTTGCCTTGATCTTCTCGCCCTTCATGGGGATGGGGACGGGACGGGTGTTGAATTCTTCCGCTACGGGTGCCGGGTAGGGGCTGTCGACGTCGAGGTCGAAGCCGGCGATCATATAGAGGTGGTCCCAGAGCTTGTGCTCGTAATTGTCGAGCTGGCGGACCTGGGGGTTGAGAAGTTCCATTACCTTCACTATGGCCCTTGCCTGCCCGGTACGTTTGTCCCTGTCGGGAATCTCCTTCATCTGCTCCACCATCTTGAGGACGTTGCGGCCGTATTCGGGCATCGAGAGCTTTTCGCGCGTGGTGTTGTAGTCCATAATTATCATTTATATCGTGTCAAAAGGCAAATGTAACGAATTCTTGTTATCTTTGCAAGACAATCAACCCACCTTATGACAAGATACTTCAAGGTCGCAGGACACATATTCTCCCTCACGATGACCGACAGCTGCTCCCTCTGGCCGCGGCTCACGCAATACGACCCGTTCATCACCGAAGAACAGTCCCCCGTGCTGTTCGGTCTGGAACTCTGCCAGGATATGCTGGAGCGCCCGGAGGGCCTGGAATGCGTCTATGACCCCCAGACCGAGGACGGCGAAACGGTAGTCCGCCTGTACAAGGGCCGGGACTGCTGGGTGTTCGACATGTCCCCGGACCACAATATCGAGTGCCGCGCGCACCTGGTGGCGAGCGCCGATTTCTCCTCCGGCCGCCTGTACCTCGACAACCGCAAGGTCAGCGACGCCATCTTCGGCATCAACAATTCCATGATGCTCCTGTACGCGTTCCGTTCGGCCCCGCTGGGCACCCTGGAACTGCACGCGTCGATGGTCAGCAACTCCGGCAAGGCGTACCTGTTCCTCGCCCGCAGCGGCACCGGCAAGAGCACCCACAGCCAGCTCTGGCTCGACCATATCCCCGGCAGCGAACTCATGAACGACGACAACCCCATCGTCCGCGTATGGGAGGACGGATCTGTCATCGCCTACGGTTCCCCCTGGAGCGGCAAGACGCCGTGCTACCGCAACGTACAGGCACCCGTGGGCGCATTCGTCCGCATCAGGCGTTGCCCCGACAACCGCATCACCGCCCTCAGCCTGCTGGAATCGTACGCTCTGCTGTACTCGTCCTGCTCGGGTTTCAAGGCCGACCATAACATTGCCGACGGGCTCCACGCCACCCTTGAAAAGATAGTCACCACCACCCCCTGCTACGTCCTTGACTGCCGTCCCGACGAAGAGGCGGCCAGGGTTTGTTCCTCGGAGGTCCTCAAATGAAAACGGGCAAGATAGTCCTGCCCAACGCCATCATGCTCGGCCAGGTGTCGGAATTCCTGGGCGAGGGCCATTCCGTGGTCATAATGACGAAGGGGCAGAGCATGTCGCCCTTCATCCGCGGCGAGCGCGACAGCGTGGAACTGCTGCGCCGGCCGGCCGTGGAGGTGGGAGACATAGTCCTGGCCCAGATTTCCCCGGGGCACTACGTCCTCCACCGCGTCAATGCGATAAAGGAAGACAAGGTACGGCTCAAGGGCGACGGCAACCTCGACGGCACCGAAACCTGCACCATGCAGGACATCTGCGGCACGGCTGTTGCCATACTGAAGCCCGGCGACAGGCGCATCGACTGCTTCGCCCCTCGATGGAAGCGCCGTTTCCGCCGCTGGGTGGCCGCTCCGCGCATCGTAAGAAGAATAGTATTAGGATTTTATAGAAGAATAAAGTTTTTATGAAAACAGTTCCCGGATTCACCCTCCGTCCCCTCGGGAAGGAGTTCATCATTACAGCAGAAAGCATCAAGCAGATCAACTTCAACCGCATGATCTCCCTCAACGAGAGTGCGGCCTACCTCTGGAAGGAGGTAAACGGCAAGGACTTCAACGCCGAAGACCTTGCAAAGCTGCTGGAAGACCGCTACGAGGTTGACCACGAAACCGCACTCCGCGATTCCGAGGCCATCATCGCCAAATGGATCGAGGCCGGAATAGTCACCGAATGAGACCCTTCCGCGAGTGCTTCACGGGGCTGTGGCGGATGTTCCGCCCGCAGCGCTTCCGCGTGCTGGTCAGCGTGCTGGTCGGCACTGCCGGCGTGGCGGCGTCCCTGGCATTCGTATGGATAAGCAAGAAGGTGGTCGATGTGGCCACCGGAGCCGCCGCAGGAGACGTAAGCACCTTTGCGGCGTTAATGATAGGGATAATGGTCATCCAGGTCCTCCTGCGCGTCGGCGCACGCTACTGGGAGGGCTACATCGTTGTCCGCACGCAGAATTTCCTGCGGGAGCAGGTGTTCCGCAAGGTGATGCTGAGCACCTGGAACGGCAAGGACCGCTTCCACAGCGGCGACACCGTCAGCCGCCTGGAGGAAGACATACGCGTGGTGGTTGACTTCATCTGCGTCACGCTGCCCGACACCCTGTGCACGGTCATCCAGCTCATAGCGGCATCGGTGTACATATTCATCCTGTCACCGGGCCTCGCTTGGATATTGCTGATAATCATGCCCGTGGCGGTGCTGTTCAGCCGCCTGTTCTTCCGCAGGCTGCGCGCCCTCACAGGGGAAATCCGCGCCGCCGACGCCGCCGTGCAGGGACATATCCAGGAGAACACCCAGAGGCGTGTGTTGGTACGCATGCTCGGCGCCACCGGGAGCGTCCTGGAAAAGCTCGGAGGCCTCCAGGAAACGGTTTACGGCAAGACCATCACCCGCCTCAACTACAACGCCATAAGCCGCGGGTTCATGCAGCTGGGATTCGCTGCAGGTTACGCTCTGGTGTTCCTCTGGGGCGTGTTCGGGCTCAAGGACGGTTCGCTGGGATACGGCACTATGGTGGCGTTCCTGCAGCTCGTCGGCCAGGTACAGAGGCCGGTGGCCAACATAGCCCTGCAGGTGCCGGCGTTCATCCGTGCGCTGTCTTCCGAAGACCGCCTGCTCGACCTCGTCAACGCCGTGCAGGAAGAGGAAGGATCTGATATCGTCCTCGACGGCGCTCCCGGAGTGCGTGTCGAGAAGCTTACCTTCACCTACGAGGGAATACACAAGTCGGTGGTCCGTTCGCTCGATTACGACTTCAAGCCCGGCAGCATGACTGCCATCATCGGCTCCACCGGCGCCGGGAAATCCACCCTGGTGAGGGTTATAATGGCCCTGCTCAAGCCCGACAGCGGCAGCGTCACCCTGTACGACGGCACGCATGAAGTGCCCTCCGAAGTGCGTACGCGCTGCAATTTCATGTATGTTCCGCAGGGCAACAGCCTCATGAGCGGCAGCATACGCGAGAACCTGCTGCTCGCCAAGCCCGACGCCACGGAAGACGAACTCCGCGAGGCACTTCACCTCGCAGCTGCGGATTTCGTCTATGACCTGGAAAACGGGCTCGATACCGTCTGTGCCGAAATAGGCGCCGGCCTGAGCGAAGGCCAGGCGCAGCGCATCGCAATAGCCCGCGCCCTGCTGCGTCCCGGCGGCATCCTCGTCCTCGACGAGGCCACCTCCGCTCTCGACGCCGACACCGAACTGGAACTCCTCGAGCGCCTCGGCGCCCGCTACCGCGGCACCAAAACCATCCTCTGCATAACCCACCGCCCCGCCGCCACCTCCTACGCCGACGGCGTCCTCAAACTTGGCTGACAGCTGTTTGCCGTGGACTGTCGCTCCACTCGGCGATGCCGCTGAAAAAGCTGGGTACCTCCTCCCGAAACCCTCCGCTACGCTCCGCCCCTCGCCCTCCGAGCGAGGGAACTATTATCCCCCTGCACCCCCAGGGGACTGAGAGGCGTTCCTCTCAGACTCTCTGCCTGACCTGACGGCGCGGGCCCCTCCCATTCATGGTCATGGGCGACCAAAGGTTTCGGGAGGAGGTACCCAGCTTTTTCAGCGGCATCGCCCGGGCCCAAGGTCTGCATTATTTCTGAAATAGATTATTTATCAGTTTTAAAAAATCGCAATAATCATTTGCGATTTTTTTAAAATCCATTGAGTCCTCAGCTTTTCGGATAATATTTGCTAACTGATAAAAAACGTAAACGACCATGAAAGACAGAGGACAGTCCCAAAAAGAAAAAAGCGATAGACGAAACTATATAAGCAGGAATACATCCACTAAGGCTTCTTCGTCTATCGCTGCTGCAAATTTAGTTATTAAAACCGGATTTGCAACCAGAAATCTAAAAAAACTCAAAAAGGGGTATCAAGAAAAAGTTGACCTCTCAGACACTCGCGGATTCCTTTCCGACTTAAGAAACAGCTTGGGAATACCGGATACTAAAGGGGCAAGCAAATATGGCGTAGTCAAAGGTAAGGGATTTGAGGCCTCCATCTCATTAACAAATCACAATGCCAATGCTCAGACCTATATCGATTCCAACGCCAATTATCCGTATAATCTTCGATTGATGATCAGGAAGCGCTTCCGGAAAAATACATTCAAAACCAATCCAAACGTCCGCTTGGAAGAGTATGTCTATTTTGGGAAAGAAATGGCCAAATGCACAATAGGAAATCCGTACTTGCTCATTATAGACGGCATCATATCATTCTTGAAAGACGGCGTATATCATGACAGAACCGGGATAGCACACATCAACATTTCACCTTAAACAGAGACAGGCATACAACCAGCAACAGCCTCGGCGCAGCGGATGCCGTCGATGGCGCTGGAGACTATGCCGCCGGAGTAGCCGGCGCCTTCTCCGCAGGGGTATACACCGGCAATGGATACGTACTGCAAGGTCTCCGGATCGCGGGGGATGCGTACTGGTGATGATGTACGAGACTCCACTCCGAGTAACAACGCCGCATTGGTAAAATACCCCTTCATACGCACGCGGGGGAACACTTTCTGCAGGCGGGAGGCAACCATCGGCGGCAGCAGTTCATGAAGCGGCGCGCTGATCACCCCAGGGAAATACGACGTAGGCGGCATCTTCTTGCTCACGCGCCCGAGGCAGAAATCCTCCATCCTCTGGGCAGGAGCGGCCATGGGGTTCTGCGGAATGTCCTTCGCTCCGCTGCAGCGCTCCCGTTCGCACCAGTCGAACATAGCGCGCTCGACGTCCCTCTGGAAATCCATCAGGCGGAAAGGATCCTCGCCCGGCACGTCTTCCGGCTCAATCTGCACCACCACCCCGGCATTGGCGAACTTCCCGCTGCGGCCGGAGTTGGACATACCGTTGAGCACGACCGTACCCGGCTCCGTGGAAGACGGCACCAGGATGCCCCCGGGGCACATGCAGAAGGAGAACACTCCCCTGCCGTCCACCTGCTCCACGAAGGAATATTCCGCGGCAGGCACGCCCGGTTTCCACGTCCCGTGATATTGATGATAGTTTATCTTCTCCTGCGGATGCTCCACCCGCACGCCCAGTGCGAAGCCCTTGGCCTCGAGCGCACCGCCGCCGGATGCCAGCATCTCGTAAACGTCGCGCGCCGAATGCCCGGTGGCGAGGATTACCGCCTTGCCGCTATATGCGCTGCCGTCGGCGCACTCCACGCTGCAGAGGCCATCCTCTCCTGCGCCCGAAACGGCCACTACGCGCGCCCCGAAGTGATATTCGCCCCCGTGCTCAACTATGCACTTGCGGATATTCTCCACCACCGTCGGCAACTTGTCGGAGCCGATATGCGGATGGGCGTCGACGAGGATGTCCTTCGAGGCCCCGAATTCCACCAGGCGGTACAGCACCTCGCGGATGTCTCCCCTCTTGGAGGAACGCGTGTAGAGCTTGCCGTCGGAAAAAGCGCCGGCGCCGCCCTCGCCGAAGCAGTAGTTCGATTCCGGATTGACAATGCCCTCACGGGACAGCCGCGCCATATCGACCTTGCGGGCGTGCACGTCCTTGCCGCGCTCCAGCACTATCGGGCGCAGGCCGAGTTCGAGCAGCTTGAGCGCTGCGAACATCCCGGCGGGCCCGGCTCCGACGACCAGCACGGCAGGCGCACCGTGCACGTCCTGCAGCGGAGCCAGTTCGAAGGGAACGTACTCCCCAGGGGCGTAGGCTTCATACTGATAGCGCCAGACGGGCTCCTTGCGGGCGTCGACCGAACGCTTCTTCAGCACCCACTGCATACCGCCCGCGCGGGCTTCGATTTCCTTGAGACGCGGCTCGCGCGTCAACGGACAGCATATCTCGAATTCTTTCATACCTGAACCACTTTGTCTTCCGGTACGTACCAGACATAGCCGCACACGTCGCTGCAGCCCATATCCCGGTACAGCTTGACGTAACGCCGCACCTGCCACAGGTACGACTCCCGCTCGGCACCGAATTTATAATCAATGACGACAATGCTGCCGCCTGCCGTATGCACCACGCGGTCGGGCCTCCAGCGGGAACCGTCGGCGCCGAACACGGTAAGTTCGTTGCGCGCACCGGGGCAGGAGAACCATTCGGGATGGGCGGAGATACGCTCCCGCAGCAGGTCATAGTCCGCCGGATTGATGTCCCGGGGCAGATCCTCGGCGGTATCAACCGCAGAAAGTATCTTGTGGAGCTCGATGCCGCGAAGACGTCCGGACGCAGCGGAGCCGGTCTGACCGTCGTCCCCGAAGTAATCGGAAGCGTCCTGGGAGGCCTCCAGGCGGCCGCCGAGCGGGATGGAATTCCATCGGGCCTGAAGAGGCTCGCCGGCTGTACGTTCCTTGCGGGCCATCTGCCCGAAGTCGTACGGAGTCCCGAAGACATATTCGTCAAAACCGTTACACCATGAATAGAGCAATTCGGAGAAGTTGCTGTAAGCTACGGCCTTGCGGGCCTTGAGCGCCGGCTGTTTGCCCTTTGCGGGAGTCTTGGCTATGACGTGAAGGCTGGACGCGGCACGGGTGAGCGCGACGTAGAATATATTGAGGTTGTCCGCCACCTGCAAGCGGTATTCATCTTCGTAAGCGGATGCGAAAAGGGTATGCTGGCAGCTGCCGCTGAGACAGACGGGATAGATACCGTCGGCGATGCCGGCTAGCGGGGTCCCGGCGGCATCGAGCACGCACCAGCGGGTAGTGGGCTTGAACAGCGTCACCTTGTCAGCAAACGGGAAGATGACGTGCGGGAACTCCAGTCCCTTGGATTTGTGGACGGTCATGATGCGCACGGCGTCCGAATTCTCGGGGGAACCGATATAGCAATCCTCCTTCTCGTCCCAGCTGCGCAGGAAGGCACGCAGGTTGTTGCCGCCCGTCGTCACCCAGTCCTGGAGAATGTCCATGAAGGCACCGACGTAGAGGGTTTCGGCGTCGAAGGTGGATGGATCGTACTCACGCAGCCCGCGGAGCAGTTCCTCGCAGAAGTCCACGAGGGAGTGATAGCGGTCGGGGAAACGGACGTTCATCTTGCCGGCAAGATAGCTGCCGACGGTATTGGAAGGGTCGTCGTAGAACGTCAGCAGGGATACCAGGCGCCGTACGGTCACCGCACCCTTGAGGTCCAGGGTGTCGTCGGATATGACGGAAATGCCTTCAGAGATGAGGGCGTCGGCAAGGAGGGCGCCTTCGCTGTGGCCGCGTACCAGGATGGCGATGTCGCCAAGGTGGGCGCCGCGGGAGCGGACGTCCTTTATCGACTGGAGTACGGCCGATACCTGGTCGTCGGTGAAGGAACAGCGCACGCATCCGCGCTGGGTTTCCGGGCTGCAGGCTGTCTGCCCGACGTTGGAATACATCTGCCCGAATCCCACGGCACCTGCGGCGAATTCGAAGAAAGCGCTGTTGAATTCAACGACGGCAGGGGCGCTGCGCCAATTGAATCCGGGATTCTCGACCTTCGCCGAGGGGAATTCACGCTGCACCTCGCTGTCAAGCAGCTTCCAGTCGGAATCGCGCCAGCGGTAGATGCTCTGCTTGACGTCTCCCACTATGAGGTTGTCGCCGGAAGCGTCGGCGTCGCGCAGAAGCGGCAGGAAGTTGTCCCACTGGAGGTGGGATGTGTCCTGGAATTCATCAAGCAGGTAATGCGTATAGCGCGAACCGGTCTTCTCATATACGAACGGGGCGTCGGAGCCGTCGATGATGTCGCGAAGGAGCACGCCGGATTCGTCCAGCGGCATGACGTTCTTTTCTTTAAGCAGGGCGTCGTATTCAGCGTAGAATTCCCTTGCCACACCCAGGCCGTAGAGTTGCTTGTTCACTATTACCGCCGTGGCGTATATGTCGTACGGACGGCCGAACAATTCGGCCACTGAGGGGTCCTGGAGGGCTTTTTTGGTGGTGGGGTAAGATATGCTCTTCCCTTTCTCCTGCTTGACGCCCAGAGCTGCCGCAGCCGCCTCGAAGTCCTTGATAACCTTGTCGCAGGCGACCTTTATCGCCTTGAGCCGCTCCTTTGAGAAAGAGACAGGTTCGTCGATGCCGCAGGCGGTCTTGAGGCGGCGGAAATCCTCGCTCTTGAGACGTGTGCCCATTTCGAGCAGGCCGTCGTCGAGGTGGAAGCTGCCGCCGGTGCGTATGCTGTCGATCGCGTTGCCGCGCAGCCAGGCGATAAGGTCCTCCTTGTCGAGGCTCACGCCGTCGAGCACGCGGTCCATCGCCTCGGTCACCAGACTCATCTTGTCGAGTTCGACCTGATACGAGCTGAACTGTCCGAGCTCGCGGGCGAAGGAGCGCAGCGTCTGCTGGAAGAAACGGTCGATGGTGCTTACCCCGAATGCGCTGTAGTCGTGCAGTATGCTCACAAGGTAATGGCGGGCACGCTTATCGCTGGCCGACGCTTCGTTCAGGTCCTTAAGTATGCGGGCCTTCATCTCCGCGGTGGCCTTGTTGGTGAAGGTAACCGCCAGCAGGTGCCTGTAGGCCCAGGGGTCGTCTGAGCCGAGCAGGTAATCTATGTAAGTGTGCGAGAGCCGGTAAGTCTTGCCGGAGCCCGCGCTTGCCTTGATTATATTCATCGTCCGCAGATGGCTCTGAAGTCACAATTCTTGCATTTCTTAGTATCGTCCGTACGTGTCCAGGGGACGGACAGGTCGGAGATTTCCGCGAGTACGCGGGAGAGTTCATCGGCCATGCGCCTGCAGTAAGCGTCGTCGAGCGGAAGTTCCCTGACCTCTTCGCCGCTCATAAGGTGCGCAGGCTGATATATGGCTCCGGTGATGTTCCTGCCGCGGGCAAGGGGCTCCGCGAGCAGCTTGTAGATATACAGCTGAAGGCCGATCGGCGGAATGCTGTCCGGCTTGACGTCGAATTCCAGGTCTTCAGGCTGCACGCGGCCGGTCTTGTAATCGACCACCCTGACGCAGCCGGACGACGGGCTGTCGAGCCTGTCGATGAAACCGGTGAAGCGGAAGCCGCCGATGTCGGTGCCGCCGGGATGCTCCACGTCGATGATGTCGATGCACCCGCCGGGGGCAAGCGACTGAAGGTCCGCCTTGAGCAGGGCGTCCACATAGCTGCAGATGATGTCGGCGAAGACAAGGTTGCGGCCGGAAACCTCGAAGGTATTGAGTTCCTTGCAGATATTCTCGTTCACGAGGCTCCTGATGCGGGCGCTGTCCCTGCGGAGGCCGCTGATGAACGGCGCATCGGCCCGCGTACCCTTGGGATACAGGGCCTCCATCGTCTTGTGGAGGACGTTGCCTATCATTCCGGCGTCCAGGGACTCGGTGACGTCCTTGTCAGCCTTCAGTCCTTCCACCTTGGAGTAATAGAACAGCATCGGGCAGCGGATGTAATTGCGCACGCTGCTGGCGGAGAGGTTCCCTTTGCGGAGGATATCCAGATGCTCCTGCGTCTTGGCAACGGCGTCGTCGTCTCCGGGTCCGTGCCCAAGCGGCGTATGCGCCTCGAAGTGGTTGACAGCAGCGTGGAAATGCATCTCCAGCTGCGCGATGTACCGGCTGGGTTCCCCTCCCCTGAGGCCTTCCGTACGCGAATCGTACACCAGCCAGACGCGGTGCGCCCTCTGGATCGAACGGTAGAAATAATAGGCCCAGACGGCGTCCTGGTATTCGTAGGTGGGAAGGCCGAAGCCCTTGCGGAGTTCCGGCGGAATGAAGGACGAGCTGACGGAACGGCGCGGGAAGGTGCCCTCGCCTGCGCTCAGAATGATGAGGTTCTCGAAATCCAGGGCGCGGAGCTCCAGGGGGCCCATGATCTGCAGGCCCTGAAGGGGTTCGCCCTCGAAGGGAACGGTGGACGCCGCAAGCGTCTGATTGAGCAGGCGGAACCAGGAAGAGGCCCTGAGAGGGAGTTCCCTGCGGCCGAGGCTCACCAGCGACTCGTGGCAGACCTTGGCGAAATCGAGCTCCAGCTGCATCGACGGGTCGTTCTTGATGAGCGGCGCGACGGCGACGAGAATGTCCTGTAGCCAGGCGTTTATGGCGGATGCCTGGGCGGCGTCGGGCTCGGCGGTGCGCACCACCGGACGGAATACGACGGAGAGGAGCGGGTCGGAGGCGAATTCCTCCTGCCCGATATAATAGCGGCGTTCTTTGCGAAGCGCCTCCAGATGCTCTGCGGTACCGTCCTGCAGCACGCTGCGGATGATGGAATTGGACAGGACTGCCCAGACCGCACGGTGGTAGAACATCCAGTTCCCGCCCTTGGAGCGCAGGTGGAGCTGAAGCTGGGCAAGGTCGCCCAGGAGGGCCCATATCTGGCTGCCGGAGATGGGATAGCCCATCGTGACGTTGAGCTTTTCAACGTGCGCCGGAATGGAATTGAGCACCGGCAGCAGGAGCTGTTCGTCCGGAAGGACAACTGCGGTCTCGATGCCGGGCTCCGGGGTGCAGCGCGACAGGATTTCCGGCAGCTGTTTGGCCTGGCTGATGCCTCCCGGGACGCTCAGGACGTTGAATTCCGTCTGCGGAAGGCCGTCGGGATCGGGACGGAAAGACGAAGGAAACTCCACCGTAAAACCCCTCAGGAAGAGGGACGACTTGTTGTCGGTGTCCTTGATCATTTCCGAACTGTAGTCCCAGCAGAAGTCGCACAGGCCGGCCCTGTGGATACGGCGCAGGAGCGTCTTCTCACATTCGTTGAGGGCGTTGAGCCCTACGAACACGAACCGTTCGCTCCAGGGGAAACGCTCCTTCAGGAGGTCCGCCGCGCCGCCGTCGGCGAGCCTTTCCGCCAGTTCCCGGTACACCATGCCCTCGTAGGACATTCCCTTGGCCTTAAGCGCCTCGCGGAAGGACCTGTACAGCGGAAGGAGTATCCTCCAGATCTGCAGGAAACGCTCCTTGTAAGTGCCCGGAGTGAGGAAATGGCGTATGAAACGCTCCACCGCCACCTTCTGGGTGGGTGTGAGCCAGGAGTAGTCGTCCTGCATCTCACGGAGGTCGGATACGTTGGCGAAGAGGTGCTCCGGATTGACGAGGTACTTGTCGACGTCGTCGAAATCGCCGAGGAGGGTGTCGCCCCAGAAGATGAAATCGTCCAGTTCCTCGGCGAGCGGATTGAGCGCCTTGTAGCAGGCGTAGAGTTCAAGCAGGAGGTCGATGCGGCCGGAAGGACGCTCGCCGGTGGCATGGTAGATGAAATCGTTCATCGTGTACATGCCGGGAGCCACGGCGGGACCGTTTCCGGCTGCGGCTATCTCCTCCCCGAGATAATTCTCGAAGAAGCGGAGGGCCCTGCGGTTGGGAAAGACAAAACAGAGCCGGCTGATGTCACCGGCTCCGTTGTAGTAGTGTCTTGCGACCTGTCGGAGAAAAGGAGTCATTCGCCGAAGGTCTAGAAGTTGAGTTTGACCATCATCTGCACGCGGTGGTTAAGCACCAGGTGAAGCCGGTCGACCGCATGCATACGGGCGTCGGGCTTGCCGTAATTGGCGCCGGTGAGCATATATTCCAGGCCGAACTGGAGCTTGCCGAGGTTGTAGATGACCTCCGGCTGCACGCGGAACAGGTAATCGACGGTGTCGGCGCTGTTCTTTACCCAGCGGTACATGTAGCTGCCGTCGTCCTTCTTGTCGCCGAGGACGTCAACCGGAGTGCCGAACACTTTGGAGTATCCGAGGAAGAGAGAGGGAACCCAGTTGCCGAGGCCCTTGTAGGACAGGGTGGCCCAGCCGGTGGCGTTGCGGGTGGCTGCGAAAGTCCAGTTGCCGGTCTCGTCGTCGATGGCGGCGACGCCGTAGCCGCCGATGAGGTTGAAGTGGGAACCGTCGTTGGCATAGGTGAGCTTGGCCTTCAGGTTGAGGTCGCCGATGGAGCCGGCGCCGTACAGGAAGACGTTCCATGTGGTGATGCGGTCGGCGGCAAGGCCTTTGGCGCTGACCAGGCGGGGCTTGATGCTGAGGACGTCACCGCCGAGCCTGAGGGTGGTCTTTTCCTGTTTGTAATTGAGGCCGAGGTAAAGCTCGGGGGTGCATCCGTACTTGATGTAGTTGGCGCTTGCACCCTCGGGACCGGTGGAGGTGTACTGCATCTGCCAGAGGGCAGCGGCGGTAAGGGACAGGCCGGAGGATAAGTTCCATTCCAACTGCACCTGGGGAGTACGGCTGAAGGGGCCGAAGGGGGCGCCGCTCTCGAGCGAGAAGATGTCGGGGAGGTCGGCCGCCATGGGGTGCCAGGTCTGGCCTATCTTCCAGTTGCGGCCGTTTTTGGCTACGGTGACATATGCCTGGCGGAGGCGGAGCTGCGCTGTGCCGGTGACACCGGTAATGCCGGCGTAGAAGTCGGACTCGATCTTGCCGCCGATCTTGTATCCGCTGAATTCATAGCCGCTGATGTCCACGCCGAGACGGGTGGTGAGGGCGGCGAAACGGAAGGTGCTGACGTTGTTGACGTCGGTGTTGCCGACCATCTTGATGTCCTTGGGCATCCAGTAATAGAGGTCCTCGGTTCCGGCGGTACTGACGCGGGAGTCGTAGGCGAAATAGTTGCGTACGAAGCCGTAAAGCTTGAAGTGGGGAACGTTGCTGTCTTCCGCGAGGAGGACGACGCTCAGGGTCAGCGCTGCAAGCGCCGCGAAAAGTTTTTTCATACTATGCTGTAGGGAAAGGGAAAATCTTGGTAAGCAGGAAGTAACCGAGCACGAAGCCGATTACGCCGACGATGATGCCGACCTTGGCCATCTGGGAGGTCTTGACAAGACCGGTGGAAGATGCGATGGCGTTCGGAGGGGTGGAGATGGGGAACAGCATGGCGATGGAGGCGCAGACCGCGATGAAAGGAATCATCGAATACATGCCGCCGAGGGCCATGAACTGGGCGTTGTTGGCGGCCTCGGGGTCGGCCATGGCGGTTCCTACCACCACCAGGATGGGGACCAGCAGGGCGGCCGTCGCGGAGTTGCTGATGAAGTTGGACAGGAAGTAGCACACGAGACCGGCGATGATGAGCACCAGCACGACGTTCATTCCGCTGAACGGGATGGCGTTGATGAGCGTGGCTGCAAGGCCTGTCTTGTTGAGTCCGGTACCCAGGGCGAAGCCGCCGGCGACGAGCCAGAGGACGCTCCAGTTGATTTCCTTGATGTCATCCTTGCCGAACACTCCGGTGCAGGTGTAAACCGCCAGGGGGATGAGGGCTACGATGTTGGAATTGATGCCGGTGAGGGACTCGGTAACCCAGAGGAGGATGGTGACGAAGAAGGTGATCCAGGCCACGTAGTCTTTCCAGCCCCACTTGTGCTGCTTGGCCTCTATCTTGAGCTCGATCTTGTCCGACTTGAAGGGGAAGAAAATCTGGAGGAGGATCCAGGCGATGACTATCATCACCACCACGTAAGGGACCATCCTGGACATCCAGGTGGCGAAGCTGATCTGGTAGCCGGCGTTCTCCAGTGCGCCTATCGCGATGGCGTTGGGAGGCGTTCCGATGGGGGTACCGATACCGCCGAGGTTGGCCGCCACCGGTATGGACAGGGCCAGGCCGACCTTGCCGGTCTCATCCTCGGGAAGGGCCTTGAGGACGGGGGCGAGGAATGCGAGCATCATTGCGGCGGTGGCGGTGTTGCTCATGAACATCGAGAAGATGGAGATGATGATGAGGAAACCGAGCAGGACCATCTTGGGCTTGCTGCCGAAGAGGCCGAGGAGGCCCTTGGCGATGACTGCGTCCATGCCATATTTGGATGCGATGATGGCCAGCACGAAGCCGCCGAGGAACAGCATTACCACGGGGTCTGCGAAGGAGGCCATTATGCTCTTGTAGTCGACGAGCGTGCCGGCATCGGGGGTGCAGAGGAACTTGAGTCCCTTGCTGGAAACCGACAGCAGCATAACCACGATGACAAGCAGGGACGTGGTCCAGTTGGGGATGATTTCAAACATCCACATAAGGGCGGCGAACACGAAGATTGCGATCATCCTCTGCTGTACGGGAGTGAGTCCTTCGATGCCGAAAACTGACGTAGGGAGGGCCCAAAGAAGGATTGTGACTATAAGCACCAGGGGCAGAAGTACACAATACTTTACAGAAAACTTTCCGTTGGACATATAATAAGCGTTTTTAGTCAAAATTGCGGACGCAAATTTACTAATAATTTCTTATATTTGTGAGTATATGGATAAATTCATGCAGACTGCCATCCGCGAGGCGCGCGAGGGCATAACCAAGGGCCACGGAGGCCCCTTCGGCACCGTGATAGTCAAAGACGGAAAGATAGTGGGCCGCGGCCACAACTGCGTCCTCCGCGACAATGACGCCACCTGCCACGGCGAGATTGCCGCCATACGCGACGCCGGCAAGCGTCTCGGCACTTTCGACCTGAGCGGCTGCGTTCTCTACACCACCGGAGAACCCTGCCACATGTGCCTCTGCGCCTGCCTGTGGGCCAACATAGACAAGATTTACTACGGCTGCACCATAGCCGACAACGACCGCATCGGCTTCCGCGACGACAAGTTCGACAAGATCTTCGGCGGCCGCGACAGACTCCCCGGCCTCATGGAAGAACTGGATCGCGCCGAATGCCTCAAGCTGTTCGACGACTACATGTCCATGAGCCACGAGAACTATTAGGGCTCGCGGAAAACCTGCACGAGCCTGTCGGGATAATTCGAGATGACGGCATCCACGCGGCAGTCGGCCATGCGCCGGATGTCTTTCTCTTCATCTACCGTCCAGGGGACCACCCTTATGCCCAGGGCATGGCAATAGGCCACGTTCTGTGGCGTTACGACCTTGTAATTGGGGGACCACCAGCGGGGCGTGAATGAAAGGTTGGACAGAATGTCCGCAATCTCCTTCTGCTTATCGTCCGTGAGGTACGAAAGATTGACGTCCGGATACTTGGAATGCAGGTATTCGAGGGCACGCACGTCGAACGACTGCACCACGAGGCGGTCGCCCAGGTCCATCGCCTGAAGCACTTCCATGCACTTGTCGCAGAACTCCCTGTACTCAGGCCAGAGCGTGCCCTCGCCATTGCCGGTGCGGGATTTTATCTCTATGTTGTACCTTACGCCTGCCAGTCCCTTCTTCTGCGAATACTCCTCGGTGAAGGCTATCAGTTCGGAAGCCAGCGGCTTGTGCTCGGAAACCTTCTTCTGGCCGGGCCAGACTGCCACCGGGCGGAGGCCCACGTCGTAACGGGCAATACTGTCGTAGGGCATCGTATAGAGGTATTCCCTGGGATCATCCTTCATCACCAGGGTGCTGTCGGGACGCATCGAGTAGCGCGGGTGGAAGTAATTGTCGTGCGAGACTACCACCTGGCCGTCGGAAGACAGCTGGAGGTCCATCTCGAGCGTATTCACCCCCAGGTCGATGGCGTTACGCATCGACGAGAAGGTGTTTTCCGGCATCAGGCCGGCGCCGCCGCGGTGCGCCTGGAGGTCGACGTAGCTGCCGCGGAGGTCGAAAGTATGGCTCCAGCTGCGGCCGTCGGGGGCGCAGACGGTCATGGTGACCTCGGAGGCATACTGTGACGGAGTTGCCACAAAATAGTGCGGCTGGGCGCCCGGACGTTTGTAGCCGGGAATCTTGGAGTAAACGCCCTTGTAAACGGCCATTATTTCCTTGCGGTAGCTGGGGGAAATGTCCCTCTTGAGCTCGGCGGGGCCCATGTCCACGCCGTCCTGGGTCCAGGTGCAGGTCCAGCCTTCCGTTACGCCCCAGGCGTTGGCGACGACGCTGTTGCGGTGGCGCCAGGCCTTGTCCATGCCCTCGAACTCCACCTGGAAGTCGTCGGGATAATCTATGTTGTGCCAGCGCCAGCTGAGCTCGCCGCCTACGGAGGTGATTATCTCCCAACCGCGGGGCGTACCGTCCTTGCAGCGGTCCGTTGCCCACCAGGCGCCGCCTATCGCGGCGGCGTTGTTGTCAATCACGTTGTCGGCCATACGGACCTTGTTCATGATATGGGTGTGGCCGGATAGTATATCGACCTGATAGCCTTCCAGCAGCGCGAGCATGCGTTCCACGCCTTCGATGTCCTTGTGCTTGTTCTCCAGGATGAACCTCATGGGGCTGTGCTGGGCCATGTAGATGTGGGTTCCCTTGGGGACATACTTGAGCAGTCCCTTGACGAAGGAGAGTGTCTCCTCCGGATAGCCTTCGTCGTAATTGTTGGACGACTTGTCCGGGTCGTCCAGGCCGCTGGCCTTGAATATCAGGTTGTTGACACCGATTACCAGGTCTTTGCCCAGCCAGAAGGCATAGTTGTAGGGGCCGAAGGACTTTTCCCAGTTCTCCCCTGCCTCGATGCCGCTGCGCGTCTGGATGAAGTCGTGGTTGCCTATTATGGCGTAAAACGGAATGCCGGTGGTGGCTATGGCCTCCTTGTAGGGTTCAAACACCCAGTGCTTGTTCCATCCTATGTCGCCCAGGGCGATGCCCACCGTGGGACGCTCGGCGCTGCAGGCCTTCGCCATGCCGCGCAAGTCGCCCAGCGGCCGCCCGCAGAAGCGCTTGTAGTGCTTCTTGTTCTGCATCTGGGGGTCGGATACGGAGAAGAGGGTATAATCGTCCCCCTGCCCGAAACGCTGCAGCTCGAAGTCGAAGGTCCTGGTATCCTTCAGCGGCAGGTAGAACTGCGGAGCGCCGGAAGAATAGTCCGCCACATATCCGGACGGGGTTATCACGAAGACGAAGCGGGCGTCCCTGTGGGTGTTGAGCACGAAGGAGCCGTTGTCACGGGAGGTGGTGAAACGGTAGCCGTCGGACACTACGACGCCGGCAAGGGGTTCTCCGGCGCAACGGACGCTTCCGCGTACATTCTTCGCATAAACGGGCGCCACCGCGAGGATGAGCGCAAGGGCAAGGATTATTCTTTTCATAACTCTAATTCCAATCGACGTTGAAAGACTTGGGACGGGTCATCGTCTGGGTGCTAACGTTGCCGAAAGCATCCGTGACACTGATTACAAGCGTAGAAGTCGCGCTAGACGCCTGTACGCGGAAGATATGTTGCGTACGCGAAGGCAAGAACGAGTCCGTAGCGTTGTTTCCGTTGTTATACCGGACGGCTGGATAAGCTACGATGTGCATGGGGTCGTAAGCGTTGTACAACCGTGTCACCGTGAGTTCCGTGCCATTCTCCTGGACGGACACCTTCCATTTGGAATCGTAGTTCCAGACATTGATGTACACCAGATTCTTGGGAATGTCGGTGCCGTCCGGCGCGCCGACATACGAGAAACTGCCGTCGCCCTCGGCGGCAAGCTTTTCGAAAGCGGTCTTGTTGGCGGAGGAAGCGTTGGGGCACCATACGGACGCGGAAAGGTCCATGCTGTTGCGGTCATAGGCCTTGAACTGCCGGTCATTGCCCAGACCGAAGGCCTTGTACCTCCATGTCATCGTACCGTTGGAGAGGTTATACAGGGTATAACCCGCAGGAGTGCCGTCCGGGGAGACGTTGAATGTATTGGCGAGCGTGGTGCCGGGGCCCCAGCTTGCCTCGTTGCTGATGCTGAAGCGTCCGGTCCACCACCAGGTGGCGCACAGCGCTCCGGCGTTGTGCTCATATACTGAAGAATTGACCCGCACGTTGTTGAGGGTATGGGTATGGCCGGTAATTATATGCAGCTTGTGGCTGCTTCCGACGGCGGAACGCAACTTGTTGGCGCTGTTGTAATAGTAGTAATAGCCCTCTTTGACGGAAGGCAGATATGCCGGCTCGTGCATCGAGACTATGACGGGAACGGAAGAACCGACGGTGGCAATATCAGCCTCCAGCCAGTCTATTACGTAGTCTGACAAATCGTCATGACTGGAGCGTCCGCTTACCGTACCGTCATTTTCGCTGATGACATTGTCCAGGGATATGACATGGTATCCGCCGATATTGAACGAATAGTAGAGCGGACCTATGATTGCCCTGTACGGGGCAGCCGCATCCCAGTCACCCTTTGCAGCATAAGCGTAATCGTGGTTGCCGATGGTGTGCCAGACCGGCAAGGGGTATGCGGAGAAATCCGAATTGATTTCCTGCCGGTAGGAAGACAGGTCGAAGTTGCAGCCGGCCAGGCCGGAAGATGAGTCCCAGTACTGGTCCCAGGTCATGTCGCCCAGCGTAAGGCCATAGATCTTCTTTCCCTGGCTGCGGGCAATCTGGACCTGGGCCTTGAGTTCTTCCGCCTGCTTGCGGAACTGCCGCAGGTCGTACAGCGAGTTGCGGTTGCACAGGTGGAAGTCGCCCATGGCAAGCAGCACGCACTCGGAATTGTCCGCAGGGGTAAGGGTGAAGTTATGTTCCTCCCGGAGCGATGTGTCACTGTCCAGAGCCTGCCAGAACTGAGGGAATACGCCGTCGAGCGCCACTTCGTAACCCTGCGGCTGGCTGATGAATACGTATCCGTGCTTCTTTTCGGAAGTAAAGCCGTAACTGCCGTCGGCGGCCGTCGTGACCACCTCGTAGCCGTCGGATACCACCACGCCGGCAACGGGATTGCCGCCTGTATCCTTTACGGTTCCATACACATTGCCGACAGGGCCAGGACTGGCGGGGCCTTCCGTCACCTGTATGTCGTCGATGAAGAAACGGTATTTACCGGTGGCGGCATAATCGCTGATATCCGGCCTGATGCAGATGCGCGAGGCGCTCGTCAGTCCGCCCAGCTGGAAGGTCTTGGCCTCCCAATTGAGGGTTGAAGACTGCGAGAACGGCGTGCTGGCAGCAGTGCCGGTATCCATGCAGAAGCCGCCGTTGAGCACTTCAACGACGTACTGCTGGCCGGCGTCCTGGGAACTCCAGCGGAAGTTCAGGGTAGCGCCGGTGGCCTTGCTGCCGAAGTCGATCGGCGGCAGCTGGATTCCGGTGTGATAGTTGGTTTTGCCGAACTTGAGGTAGTTTTCCTGGATGTAAAGGACGTTGTCGTCGCGGCCGGCAGCCTTGGCGAGGTCGGTGTATCCGCGGTCAGTGAAGCCCTGGCCGATGGTGGAGCTGAACTTTGTCCAGATATTGGGCTGGGCGTAAGGCGGCGTGGCGCTGGTGTTGGTGCTGCGGGTCTCAACCGGCTTGAGGTTGACCGCCGCCTTGCCGTGGGCGTCGGTATAAACCTCGTCGAAGTAGCGGTAGAGCCAGTCGAAGTTGTCCTGCCAGTAGATGTCGGTTACGGTGCAGGCGCCGTTGAGACTTGCATGAATCGTGACGACATTGCCGGCGGCGAGCTCAATGTCCTCACCGAGGGTGACTTCCTTGACCACCTCGTGGCGATCGGTCAGGACCGTTATCGTAAGGGGCGTGCCGGACGGGACGGTGCCGGGATTGACCATGAGGTAAACGGCGTTGCCAGCGAACGGCATGGGGTTCTCCGAGAGGTCGGCGGTAACGAACGGGTTGGCGACGGACATCTGCTGCGATGCGGCATCACCGGAGGCGAAATCGTACCGGAACACGCCGGAAAGTTCAGCTTCTGCGGCCTCGAGCTTGACGGAAGTAATCCTATCCGAGGTGAGCACCGAGCCAGAGGTGGCGTCCGTGAGCATCAGCTCAAGTATGGAGCATACGCGCCTGAAACGCATATTGTCGACGCTGGCCTCGCTTCCGCTGACGGTCATGCTCTGCGGGACGCTTACCAGCAGGTCCGCCTTGGGGTCGAAGGAAACCAGCGTGGGGAACTGGATGTACGGAATCTCAAGATCCAGGACGCTGCCGCCCTCGGATGCATAAAAAGCGCGGGAGGGGTAGAACGCATATACATCGTGCTCCCCCTGGCCGGTGGAGACGCTCCCGGTGAAAGTGCCCCTGATGCCGTCGGATGACGAATTGGAGAGGGTGGCGTCCGGTGCAGTCCTGCCTGCACCCCAGGAATCGAAGAAGACGCCGATGCAGTCGTCGGCGTGCCATTTGGCGGTGTAACTGATGCCATCCGACTCCATGAAGGTCCTGGACAGCGGCCCGTCCTCCGCTGTGGTTATCGTAAGCGAAATATCGCCCTGCCTGTGGACGTTTCCGGGGACGCCGGGAGCTTCCTCCGGCCCCTCGGGCACGCAGGACGCCGCCAGACAGGCCATGGCGGCAAGAAGCAACGGAAGAAAACGTTTATACATAGTAATCCCCTCCATCGTCTATAAGTCCGGCCTCGCCGTCTCCTCCCGGAGAGTCAATTACAAGGTACCCTGCCACGGCATCCATCATCTGGACGCTCACCTGAGGCGGGATGTATTGATTAACTGAACGTTTCATTTATAAATGATTGCCCAATAACCGTTACGTTTTCCATTCTTACGTAACAGGATTCCTTTTTCCTGCAGATTAACGGTCAATCTTTTAACCGTCGCAATGGATTTTCCTATTGCGGTTTTTAGCGCTTTTTGAGTTATCCGGGGATTATCCTTTACCGCTTTAAGTATGGCCAGTTCCTCCAAAGTACAAATCAAAGTATCAAATTGAGACTTTGGGGAAACCTCCGTGATACTTTGGGATGCAATATGCATCTCGCGATTGGACAGCGGATTGTCTTCAGCAAACATAAGATTTCGAAGGAAACGGACCAGATACTTGTCTGTAGCTGTTATTCCCTTGGCGTAATTATTATAATTTGCCCTTACAAGTGCATTGCGGAAGTACCATGAATGCCGTTCAAAGAGATCGTTGTCGATATCGAAGCCAAAACTGCGCAAGTACTTGATAGCAAAAACCGCCGTAGTACGTGTATTGCCCTCCCCAAAAGCGTGTATCTGCCAAATCCCGGAGATGAATCCCGCAATGTGTTTGACAGCATCGGAAGGACTGACTCCTTCATAAGAGAAAGAGCGCTCGCGATCAAAATCGTATTCAAGCGTCGGACGAATCATGTAAGCGTCGCCATAAAGCACGGACGCTCCATCCAGCACCCACTCTTCCTTGCTGATGTTGTAGTCGCGGATTTGGCCGGCAAACTTGAAAACGCCAGTGAACAGGCGCCTGTGAATGCTTATCAGATAATCAGGCGAAAACGTAAATGTCTTTTCCGAAAGTATGGCCGCAATTGCCGCAGAGACCTTGTCGGCCTCCTCGGTCCTCTCTTCCACTTGCTCCAGGGATGATTTGGACTTGTAATAACTGTCAAGCAAGGAACGGACCTCATCGATGGAGATATCACCCTCGATGTGTCGCTGGGCAGTTTCCTTCAGGTAAACTGACGGTTTAAGGCCGTCAACATCCTGCAGGCCGATTGCAGTCTGCCAGATATGGGCCTTTTCCGCCCGCAGCGGCTCTCCCTGCTTGATGTATTTATCAAAGTCGCTCATGCAATTGCAGTTCAAGACTTACAAATTTAACTATTTTGCTCCATAATTCAACGGATTGTGGGGAATAATGCAAGAAATGAATTTTTTTGCAGACAGAAACAAACCAGGGACATGAAAAGATTTCTTCTGCCGTTTTTCCTGCTGCTCGCCTGTGCCTGCAGCACGCCCAAGGCCCCGCTGATAGGCATTACCGGCTCCCGCTCCGCCTCTGGGGCGAGCCTCCTTTCAACAAACTATACAGAGGCTGTGGCCAAGGCCGGAGGCATACCGGTCATCGTGCCTGCAATCGCAACGCAGGCTGAAGCCGAAGCCTACGAGACCGACCGCATCCTCGCCGTCCAGTTCCACCCGGAAAAACTCCTCCAGAACGACGACCGCATGCTGCCCCTCTTCGAGTATTTCATCGACCGCTGCGCAGCGAGGTAGTCATCTCTTTTTTTGACACCCTCATAGAAACGAACAAACCCCCGGAAGCGTTGGGTAAGGCTTCCGGGGGAATGAACTAATGGTTAAGACTAGTCAGCGGGATAGCCCCAGATTTCAATTTTCTGAAGCTGGACATATTTATTGCTGGAACCAGTATTCGTGACATTATATGCCAGCCTGTAATAGCATCCTGCCCAGGAAGTACTATCCTCTTTCTCAAATGTGGTGGGCTCAGTCTTGGATACCGTACCGGTAAGAGTCGCAATAGGATTCTTCCCCGTAGATGCATCGGAAGCACTGCTATGTACCGTCAGGGTAAAGGAATTAACCGTAATATTAAAGTTGGTGTGGGTAACAACGACTTTGGTCACATTGGCAGGGAGTGCAGTCTTGGAATAAATGGGCCTGACGACATTGGTAATGCTCTTGCCTCCCAGACGCCAGCCGTCGTAATCGGATGAGCTGGTAACTCCGGTCGCGTTCCAGACTATTCCGTTAATAGTCATATCGCAACTGCCGGCGTAAGTGCCATTCGAGCCGTAATTACTGTTAGCTTCACGGTTTGGAACAATCGAATAGACCAGCTGAGGGTCTCCGCTGGTATTGACAGGAGCGCTCTGATTTACGGTAAGGTTGAAGGTCGTAGCGGGCACGGATGCAGAAGTGCTTACGGTAACTGTAAAGCTTCTGGCCTCCCCGGTATTGGCGGGCACCGTGAGGGTCAAGGCCTTGGCGCCTGTGCCTGATGTAACGTCAAGCGTAGCTCCGGTACCGCTTACCGATGCAGTCCATGCCACATTGCCGAGCACATAGACAGGGACGGTACCTCCGTCGGCGGAAACTTTGACTGCTTCCAGCGTGCCGGCCTCGTTGTTAACCCTGAAACGAGGAGAGTTGTCGGGCTCTCCCTTTAGGCGGTAAATCTTAACCGGAAGCTGACTTGTAGTAGTGGCATAAGAAGAGAACAGGCTGCTGGTAGCGTTGTAGCGGATAAGGTTCTTATGAGGCACGATTGCCTTGATGATAGCACGCTCTGCGTCGGGGGCCTCCTGGTCGCCAGGAGTAATGTCGCCGAATGTAATTTCCCAGCTACCGCAATCATCGAGTTTGTCTTTGGTCCTGAGATAGTTGCCTGCATCGTCATATCCTGCGGCAGCGTAGACATATCCAGGCTGCACCGTGGCCTTGAGGGCATAGGTGCCGGGCTTGATGCCGTCCTCGAGCTGGAAGACTTCCACGGAACTGGAAGGATCCAGGATGGTAGTACCGTTATTGGATTTGGTGATACCGGCCTGGGAGCGGTTGTTGGTATTCTGGCCGTTGCTGATTGCAACGTCGTAATCGGCGGCGGCGATTATGATCTTGTCGCCCCAGTGGAGGCTGGATTCGGAGGACACAAGCTGGTACTCGACGGACTCCTGGGCAGTGATTCCGGCCATGCTGACGGTGAGTTTCGCAACGTCGCCGCAGGCAAGGACTGCAGAGGAAGGAAGGGTGATACTCTTGGAAAGGGTACCCTTGTCCGTATTGATGATAAGCTTGAGGACCTTGCCGCCCAGGTTGGCAGGAACGATTCCGCACCAGACTTCATCTGTAGTGGCAGTATTGACCGTCACGAGATTGAACTGGGAGGAGCCGCTTCCGTTGAATACACCGGTTGCGGGAAGGAAGTGGTTGCGTCCTGAGATGAAGCATCCCTCGGGAGCCTCGACAGTTACCGACTGCACGGTGGCGCCTGCAGGGAGGGTTACATTGGTGAAGAACAGGTGGAGATATGCCGTGGCGTGTGAGAAGGTTACGGGAATCTCGCTGTCCAGGGACTTGATCTCATCGGTTACGGCATAGAGAATCTGTGCGGCTTCATCGGGGCCCGCAGGGGTGGACACCTGTGCTGCAGGGATCTCCAGAAGGATGCTCTGATTGGAAGCATTGGCACTCTTCAATGCCACCTGGGGACTTGTGAAGACGAACTGATAGGAGGATGCCGCGGTGAGCTTTGCGGTAATTTCTGCGGACTTGCCGTCGGCTGCGGGAACGAGATCGGCGGTCTTCAGATCAGCACTTGTAGTAAGTACATATGCCACCTTGGTATCGTTGGTGCTCCAGAGCACAGGGTATGTGTTGCTGGTGCTGTTCTTCTCGCCAAAGACGGTCTTGGTCTCGGGAGAAAGGGCGAGGAAACGTGCCGTCACCTCCTGGGGAGCTTCGGGAGTCTCTTTTACTTCTTTGTTGCACGACACAAGCAGAAGGGCCGGGAGAATGGCGCTGATAAGGAAAATCTTTTTCATAAGCTCATTCATTTTAAAAACTGCCCCAGTCAATCTCCGGGTTGGTGTCGTTGATGTCGCCGTTGGATCGGAGCGAATCATTCAGAAGGGTTTCACGGAGGTCTAGAGGTACAACCTCACTTTCAGGGATGTAATACTTTATTTTCATGATATACACTATTGCAGTTCGGTAACGACGACTTGTATATTGGTAAAGCGGGTATTTGCACTATGCTTGTTGGTAATCGTTAGGTCAAAAGTGGAAAGCCCGTCTTCGAACGTCACGGGGAACGAAAGGATATACGCAGTGTTATCGCCGCTAACCTCACTTGTCTGGGTCTCGCTTCCTATCGTTACGCCTTCCGTAGAAGTCGAAGGGATATACTTCTCCGTCTGGCTGCGGTTGATGACATAGGAGAGCGTGGCCGACTTGACGCCCTTGCAAGGGATGCCGGATACGGTCATGTAACCATTGGGGGTTATAAGCAGTGTCTCGTCACGGCCGGAAACGACTTTACAATTGGCATTGCCGTCCGTCTTGGTATAGGCGCCTTTGCCGCTGTAAATCACGGGCGCACCGCCCAATACGACTGTGCCGCCGAATGTATATTTATCGAGGGCGCCGTTGGTGGAGCCATCGGCTGCGCCGGCCCAGTTCTCGAAGTACAGGATATCGCCAACCTTGACATCGACGCTCGCAGGAACGGCATTCTGCGTAACCGTGAGGGTATAAGAACTGGGAGAGACGGAAGCGCTTGTGCTCACGGTGACCTTATACTCCTTGGTCGAAGTAGTGGTGTTCTCGGGAACGCTGAGGGTAAGCGTTGCGGGGCCTTTGCCGGAAGTCACATCCAGGCTTGCACCGCCACTTACGGAAGCAGTCCAGGATACATTGCCGAACACGTACACAGGCAGCTCCGCAGCAGAGGTGGCAATGGTCTTGCCGTCGGAAGGCATGGTTGCATTGAAGCGGGGAGACATGTCGGGATCCACCCGGTGGCGGTAAATCTTCACAGGATAAGTCGACGTGACGTCGTTGTAGCCGGAGAAGATTTTACTGTCCATGTTGTAACGCATAAGTGAACGCTTCGAGGTAAGCGCATGGATGATGGCACGCTCGGCGTCGGGATTCGCATTGTCAGCTTCGGTAAAGTCTCCGAAGGAAATGTTCCAGCTTGCCTGTTCGTCGATGATATCCCTGGTCCTCAGGTAATTGCCCGCATCGTTAATACCTCCGGCAGCATAAATATACCCGGCGGTTTTAGTTGCATACAGCGACCAAGTACCGGGGATAAGGCCGTCCTGGAGGGTGATTATCTCTACGTCGTCACTGGGGTCGAGGATTACGCCGCTGCCCTTGGAGACACCGGTTTCTGAACGGTTGTTGGTGTTCTGGAGTTTGGAAAGGGCTACATCGTAGTCTGCCGCGGCAATGATAATTTCGTCACCGTAGTGGAGCTCGTCAGCAGAAGTCACAAGATCGTATACCACGGGGTCCTTCATTCCAATACCCTCCATATTGATGCTTAACTTGCATATCTTGCCGGGGCTGAATACAAAGCTCGAAGGGATATTAAGATCTTTGTTGAGAGAGCCTTTGTCGGTCACGATGGAAACGGAGAGAACAGTGCCAGCCAAATCAACGGGGGCGATTGCGCACCATACGTCATCCAGATTATCCGTGCTGACGGTGACGGACTTGGCCATGCTGGTGCCCTCCACATAGCTGCCGTCCAGCTTGAGGAAGAAACGGCCGGCAATGAATTTCTCGGAAGAAACGCTCACCGACTGAACGGTAGCTCCTCCAAGGTCGACGCCCTTGAAAGACATGTGAAGATAAACGGGAACGTGCTTGAGGTTAAGACTGACCTTGGACGGAAGTTCCGCGCTGATATCGGAAACGCCGTACATTACCTGAGCCCTCTCGTCGGGGGTTCCGACACCGCTCGTCTGGCCTGAGGGGACCTCGACCATGAAGCGGCTTTCGCTGGCATTTACGCTCTTGAAGGCGTCATAGGGATTGACGATTACGAACTGATACATTCCGCTTGCGTCATCGCTGAGTTCACGGGTAAATGTTGCAGTCTTGTGATCTGCGGAAACGGTAAGGTCGGCGCTCAGGACGCTCTTGAGATTGAGCGCAAGGCCGATTTTGGAGTCATTGTCACTCCAGAGAACGGGATACGTGGAGCCGTCGGGAGTACCGAAGACGGTCTTGGTATCCACGGAAGATGCGGTAAACTGAACGGTACGGACATTCGACTCAAAGCCGGTTCCGCTTTCTTTGGTGCAGGAAGTGAGCACCAGGGCTGCAAAGGCAGCGAAAAGGACAAACTTTTTCATGGTCAAATGCGTTTTAAAATACCAGTTCCTCTTCTGTTGCGTCCTCGAGTCCGACGCCGCCAAAAGATGTCAGTTCCAAAAACTCGGAATATGCCTCCAGAGGCAGGTATTCCGCAAGGGGTTTTTTGTACTTCATAATTGTATATGGTTTGTTTAATCTGCTTTGAACGAAATGGTTACGTGATCGCCCACACGGTTGGTCGCTCCGTGGTTGAGAGCCATGTCGGTACCGGCGACGCGGCTGACGGAAACCACCCTGGCACGCACCCTGACGGTGGTGGACTTGGAAATTGCAGGAAGGCGGACCGACTTGTTTATCGTATAGACTGTCGAAGCCTTCTCCAGGGCATATGTGTACTGGAAGGTCTCGTCCCCGCTTTCGCTGCTGTACGAGCCGTCAATGGGATCTACAGGAACCCAGTTGACTCCGTCGCCTGAATATTCGAGCAGGAAATACTTGGGCCCGTTTCCGGAAGACTCGGCACAGTACTCGATGGTGTAGGTTCCGGCAGGATTGGTGACGTTGAACACCTCGAAGAGCCAGTAGTCATCCTTGTAAACGCCATAGTGCAGGAAGCAGTGCCTGCCGTTCCAGCGCTCCTCGCTACGCTTCTGGTAAGTGGTGTTGCTCGACGTAGGCGAAGTGGTGGAAGTACGGATCATGCTCAGTTTGCCGTGGTGCGTATCGGAATACACGTACGAACCGGAAATGTTGTTGAGCGAGAAGTCCACTCCGCTTACATTGCCAGGACCCGGCATACTCCACACAATGGGGAATTCCGCCGGCGTGGTGACCTCCTGAGGTTCATCGCCTCCGGGAGTCTGAGAACCGGGCTTCGCACCCTGGATGATCGCAATGGAGCTGCGGGTGATTCCGGCCTTGATGACGATTACGCCCTCGCGGATGAATCCGGTTTCATTGTCTTCGCATTTTACGGTAAAGGATATGTCCTCACCTGCGGAGGACTCAGTCTGGTCGAGCTGTATCCAGTCCGCTGAAGGAGTGAGGGTGAAGTCCTGGTCGGAAGAGACGGTGAACTTGCGGGAACCCGATTTCTCGCCGTCGAAGGCCAGGTAGGAAGGATTGACGGTGAGGTTGGCCTTGGTAAGCGTCTCCGCTCCCGCCGCCACTATGGAAATCTGCGGCTGATAAGGGTCGTCGGCGGTCTTGGTATCGACCGCGAGACGCCACGTACCGCCGTTGGGCGCACCGAGGGGGCCGTTCCCGTTTGCCTGCCAGTTGGCGGCGCAGATGAAGCGGAACTCGACCTGGTCGGTATTGGAAGTATAGTTGGCAAGGGACTCGACGAAGATATTGGTAGATCCGTCGGAATTCATGGCGTGCGTATAGACCACCGGCTGGCCGTCGGGGCCGGGGACGTCGGGATCGGTGAGCGCCTTGCCGGCAACCTTCCAGGTATCGCCGTCACGGAACTCGAGCCTCCAGTATTTGTGGCCGGTTCCCGAAACGCGCGTGCCGAAAACCAGCTTGACGATGGTGCCGGCCGATACGGGAGAAGCGGCAACGATTTCCAGATAGTCTCCGGGCCAGACGCCCTGGGCACGGGGGCAGTTGTCGGAAACATCGACCAGGACCTTCCCGGCGGTGTCCGCTGCACGTCCGTTCTCGTTGTGCCACGTCATGAGGCCGCTGCCGCTCACGGGAGGGATGGTCGCGTTTGCGGTCCAGGTAGATGCATAGGTGTTGTCTGACACGCGCACCGCCCATTTCACGGGGAAGCCCTCCAGCTGGGTTTCGGTGGCGGGATACTGGGTGATGGGTATGACGTCCGTCCTGGCCTCGCCGTCAAGCACATAGCTGATGGCAAGGTCGGCTCCGCGCACTCCCAGTTCGTTGGCGGCAACCTTGAATACGAGGGTATCCACCTGCTTGCCGGCAGTATGCTTCGAATTGTCGGCGATCCAGTCGATATCGGCGGTGCCGAAGGAGGCGGAAGGCGCAAGCTCATAGGTCCAGTCTACATTTGCGGTGACTGCAAGCCTGACGTTCTGCCCCGTGGAGGCCACATTGAACTTGGCGGCGTTCATCTCCAGGAACAGGGGGCTCTTCTCCTGGGTTATGCGGAGCATGCCCTCTATGGGTTCGAACTCGCCGCTCCCCTTGTCAACCAGCACGTTGAACAGGGCGGAACGCTCCTGGACGGGGCTGATGTTGCGGTCTGCCTTGAAGAAGAACAGGCCCTGCTTCTCGCCGCTGTCGGGGAAGGGGTGGATCCAGGATTCGGGCTCGCCGGAGGCGGGAACCACCTTCCAGCGCATATTGGAATTCACATAGAAACGCGGGGCCTTGGATACGTGGTTGGCGTCACTCTTGGCGGCGGACCAGGCATTGGGGCCGAGGACGAACGAATACTGCGCCGACATTTCGTCGAGCTCCGCAATGGGAACCTCGCTGTCGTCGCGGATGGTGATATTGAAATGCGGATCGCCTTCGACCACGAAGGGCGTTTCGCGCTCAATGCAGCCGACTGCGGTCAGCAAAAGGGCCAGAGGAATAAGGAATCTTTTCATAATGGACTACTGCTGAGGGTTATACGGGCTGCGGTGCGAGCCGTTGAGCTTTACATAGGACCAGTCGAGGGGAAGGTGCATGTTGTTTACGGCGCCTGCGCCGCCCATGCGCTCAAGGGCCTCGGTGACGTGCGCGCTGTTGGAGGCCACGGTGTAGTTGGGGTAACCGAAACGGGTGGGGAGTTCGTAATCGTTGGAGGCGGTGCCGCCTGCAATCTGGAAGTCGGGGTATTCGGTGCGGCGCCATTCGTTATAGACCTCGTAGCCGCAGAAGTACAGGGAGATGAACTTCTGGCAGGCGATGAGCTCTTCCGCGCTGCGGTAGCGGCTTCCATCCTGAGATACGGCCTTGTCGTAGGAACCGAGAGGGCCGGAAAGCAGGGCGGCGACATCTGATGAGCGCACGGTGACGGGCTTGGATGCATACTGGCCGAATTCAGCCCATTTGTCTATGCTGGCACGGACGGCGGCCTCGTAGAGGTCTTTTGCCGTCTTGCCGGGGACGTTGAGCTTGCCCTTCTCCACACCCTCGGCGAGGATGAAGAGGACCTCGGAATAATCCATAAGGAAAGCGGGCATGGAAGGACGGGCGAGGACTGCGAAATTGGGCAGTGCCGAGCCGGTGTCGTACGCCTTGAATTCCTGGGACGTCACGCCGCCGCGGGAGCCCTTCCAGGCACCGGAACGCTGCGTGGCGTAGATGGGAAGGCGGGGATCCTCGAACAGGGCGTTGCCTGAAGCGTTGAATTCAACCATCATGTCTATCATCGTCTGGGTGATGCGGTGGTTGGTGAAATTGGCGGAGGTCATGTTCTGCTGGCCCCAGTAATTGCGGTACGGATCGACATCCTCGAACGGGATGACGGCGCTGTCGGAATTGTCAGCAAATACGGGATAATCGGCGGGATTGTCGATCATACGCTGTATCCGTGCCCAATATTGGTCATCCGTCCCGGACATGCGGCAGAGGATGCGCATCCCAAGGGAGTTAGCGAACTTGATCCAGCGGAGGTAACTGTCGCCGTACATCCTGTCCAGGCCGGGTTTGGAGACCGCCGGCCTGCGCTTCAGTATGACCGCGGCACTGTCGAGGTCGGCGAGGAATTCCGCCGCCAGTTCCTCCTGGCTGTCGAATACGGGAGCAGTGTTCTCCGTCTGCTTGTATGCCTCCTTGTAGGGTATGTCACCGAAGAGGGCGGACAGGTTGGAGAGGCAATAGACCTTGAGGATCAGGCCGATGGCCTCCATATACTTGTCTTCACGGGCAATCGCCTGATTCACGAGGTGATGGGCGTCGAAGCCGAAGCGTGCGTAATTGTCCCACTGGCTCTGCCAGTTGCCGTCGGGAATCTGGTACTGGTGGATCTGGGTGGTCTGGCCGCTGGTGAAAGCGGTGACCTGCACGAGTTCGTTGGCGAAGAACCAGGCCTGATACTGGTTGTTGACTCCGATTCCGTACAGCAGCGGCTCGAACAGCGAAGTGGGCGCCGCATCCCCGAAATTGATTTTGTTGGGGTTGGTGTTGATCTCGACGAACTTCTCGGTACAGGAGCTCAGTGCGCAGCAGAGAGCCAGGGCTATGCAGGATTTGATGAATATACTTTTCATAGCGCTCTAGAATTTGATTTTGAGACTTCCGCCGTAAGAACGGCACATAGGGAAACTGCCGGATTCTATACCGCGGGTGGCGTTGGCGTCGTTGGCACCGGTGACCTCGGGGTCGAAGAACGGGTAGTTGGAGAAGCAGAACAGGTTGTTCGCATACACCGACAGGCTTACGCCCTGGATTATCCTGGTCATGGACAGCAGGGACTTGGGCAGGTCATAGGAGAGCGACAGCTCCTTTAGCTTGATGAAGGAGTTGTCGTAAATGTACTCCACGAAATTGTAGCGGTTGGCCTTGAAGTTGGAATAGTAAGAGTAGATGTCGGACACCAGTGTGGTGTTGACCTGATAGATGCCGTTGCCTTCTTCGTCGGTGCCTACCAGGTTGACGCCCTCCGGCACGAGTCCGTCGGGACGGCCTTCAAGGGTGTTCTTCAGCTTGCCCTGGTAACCGAGGCAGGCAGCGGTGACCGAATAGGTCTTGCCGCCCAGCTGGGCGGAGAATATCGCACTCAGGCTGAGCCCCTTGTACTTGAACGAGGTGGAGAGTCCTCCGAGCCAGTCGGGATTGACGTTTCCAAGGTAGCGGAGCTCGTCGGACATGCTGGGAAGGCCGGTATTGGCGTCCAGTATGGTCCGGCCGGCGCAGGGAATCCTGCTGCCGTCCTCGCCCAGGATGTAGGAGCCCTCGGGTGCGAGCGCGAGGCCCTTGCCCCAGAGCTGGCCCATCTGCTGGCCTACGTAGTTGTAAACATAGAGCCTGGAGCCGATGGTAGTTCCCATATCGGCCTGGTGGGGCTGGGTGTCGTCCCATCCGTCATACATCTTTTCGAGCACCGAGCGCGAACGGGATGCGTTCACGTTGACGGTCCAGGTGAAGTCCCTTGTCTTGACGGGGACCGCCGTGAGCGAGAGTTCCAGACCCTTGCTGCGGATGAGGCCGATGTTGGAGGTATAATACTTGGCGCCGGTCATATAGTCCACCGGACGGGCGTAGATCTGGTCGGTGACGTCGGACATATAGTAGGCGACGTCGAACGCCAGCCTGTTCTGGAAGAACTTGCCTTCGACGCCGAATTCCCAGGTGGCGACGTTCTCCGGGCGGAGGTAATAGTCGGGAAGGGTGGCGCCGGGACGGTATCCTCCGGGAAAATCGGTGGCCGTATAGGTGTAGGAGATGGCGTAGGGGTTGGTGTCGCGGCCGACGTTGGCCCAGGAGGCGCGGAGCTTGAGCATATTGACCCAGGGCGCCCAGTCGTTCATGCCGGTGAGCCTGTCGACCATGACGGAAGTGCTGACAGACGGGTAGAAGAAGGACCAGTTGCCGGGAGACAGGGTGGATGTCCAGTCGTTGCGGGCGGTGACGTCGAGGTAAACCATATCCTTCCAGCCGAGGGAGAGCAGGCCGTAGAGGCTGTTTACCACCTTCTTGGAACGGTAGTAATCGTCCTGGGGAATGGTCTCCGCCGGGTAGTTGGTGGGATTGTAGACGCCTTCCACGTCGAGCCTGTCCAGCGTAACCTTGTGGCTGCGGCGCATATAAGTCATGTTGTTGCCGCCGAATGCTGCGGTGAGCGAGAGGCCGTCGTTGAAGAAGGAGTCGGTGTATTTGAGCAGGAAGTCGCTGTTGATCTGGGCCACGAAGTTGTTCTGCTCGCGGTACCAGCCCTGTTCGTAATTGTACGTGTACCAGGGCTTGCGCTGGGTACGGAACTCATTGACTATGTCGAGTCCGGACTTGATGTCCAGGGTGAGTTTCTTCTTCCAGAGGTTGATGCTCAGGCCGGCGTTGCCGAACACGCGGTCCTTGTCCTGGGTGTTGGTCATCTCGTACAGGACGCGGTAGGGGTTGTAGTACTGCTCCTGGCTGAGGAGGTACGCCTGGGGGTTGTAGTAGGCCTCACGGTTCCAACGGCCAGAAAGATACTCGTCGGCATAGGCTTTCATGGGGATGTTGGTCTGGTTCCAGACCAGCTGGTACATGACGCCGTTGTTCGAGTAAGCCGCCGACGGCAGGTTGTCGGAGTCGGTCATGTAGTAGTTGACCTTCGCGTTGAAGTCAACCCACTTGTTGACGGGAGTCTTGAAGGAGAAGGTGATCGAGTTGCGCCTGTAGCCCGTGTTGGGAAGTATCCAGTCGTTCTTCGCGGTGTTGGCGGAGAGACGTACGCGGGTGCCCTTGCCGTCGCCGCCGTCGATTGCGATGGAGTTCTCCAGGGTCATACCGTTGCGGAAGATACCGGAATACCAGTCGTCGGCATAAACCCAGGGGGTGCGGGTGTACTCTCCGGTCTCCCAGTTGATGCTGTTCCACTGGTAGCGGAGCTTGCCGGCATCGAATGCCTCGCCGAACGAGTAGCGGCTGTAGTGGCGCCCAAGCCCTTCGGGATTGTCTTTCCAGAGCACGTACTCATCGAGGCCAAGGTCGCTTCCGGGACCGTAGGTGGTCTGGAAATCGGGCCAGTAACCCGGTACGTCGTAGGTGTAACGGGTTCCGACGGTGACTCCGACGCCCTTGGCCTTCTCTCCGGATTTGGTGGTGATGATGATGGCGCCGTTTCCTGCGCGGGAGCCGTACAGGGCCGTCGCGGCGGCACCCTTGAGCACGGTGACGGATGCGATGTCGTCGGGATTGAGATCGGAACCGTTGTCACCGAAGTCGATAGGGTTGTCCTGGTTGGTGTAACCGGTACCGGATGCATTGGTGATCATTCCGGACTCGATGGGGACGCCGTCAACCACGAACAGGGCTGCGCCTGTGCCGGAGAGGGACGGGTCGCCTCGCACTATGACGCGGGTGGAGGACATGGGGCCGGCGGCCTTGTTGAACTGAACGCCGGGGACTTTGCCCTCCAGGCCGCCCAGCCAGTTGCTGGACTGGGACTGGTTGATTTCGTCGCCGCCGACTTCGACTACGGCGTAACCGAGGGAACGGCGTTCACGCGTCATTCCGAGTGCGGTTACGACGGACTCTCCGAGCATTTCGCCGGAAGGTTCGAGGACGACTTCGTAGTTGGCAGCCTTGGTGACGGTTACCCTGGCGTCGGCAAAGCCGAGGAACTGGATCACCAGGACGTCGCCTTCGGAGGCTTTGATGGTGAAGCGGCCGTCGATGTCGGTGGTCGCATAGACCTGCTTGCCGTCCACGCTTACGGTGGCGCCGATGAGCGGCGTCGGCTTCTCCGTGTCGTAGACGGTGCCCTTGACGCTGTCCTGGGCGAACGCCTGGACGGCGGACGCAAACAGCAGGGCTGCAAGGATGAGGATTCTTTTCTTACTTTTCATAGGTTTTTATGTCGAATGACTTCGGTCTCTGCATCGTTTCTTCGTATTTGTTGCCGAACCTGTCGGTCACACGTATGGTAAGGGTCGAGTTGGCAGTGGTGGCCGCGGCGCGGAACGTATGGTCGTTCGCGGTGGTGGCGAAGGAGGCTTCCGCGCTCTTGTTCAAGCGCTTGGCGGTGTAAGAGATGAGGTGAAGGGGGTCTTTTACGCTGACCCTCGTTACATCGAGCGACTTGCCGCTTTCGAGTATTTCGACCTTCCAGGAAGGGTCCCAGTTCCAGACGTTCACATAGACTTCGTTGCCAGAGCTGGCCTGGCCCCATATTCCGGGCTCCAGAGCGGCCTTGGAAGCCGCATTCCCCGCCGGGACGTATTTGTCAACGGTTATGTTGATGTTGTTGCGGTCGTAGGTGCGGAACTGATAATCGAGGCCGCTGCCGGTGGCTTTGTACTGCCAGGAGAGGTTGGTTCCGTTGGTCTTTACGACGGTATATCCGCCCGGAGAGCCGTCCTGGCCTATGTGTATGCCGGGAGTCTCGTTGGCGCTCCACCACCAGGTGCCGCAGACCGATCCGGCGTTGTGCTCGAAGAATCCGTCGGTGGCAAGCTTGTCTACGTTGTAGACCGTGTGGGTGTGGGCGGTGTAGATATGGGCGCTCGGATATTTGGAGAGCGCCGACTTGAGTGCGGCCGCATTGGCGGAGGAGAGCCTCCAGGAGCCGCTGGCGTTGCACAGGGGGATGTGCATCATTATCATCAGGGGCGTGCCTTCGCTGACGTAGGAGAGGTCCTTCTGCAGCCACTGGAGCTGCTCGCTCACCACGTTGCCCCTGTAGTCGCGAACGTAGCAGGGCGTGCCCTGGCTGTCGGTGGTGGGCTTGGAGTTGGTGCACTCCACGTCGTCCAGCACCACCAGGTGGAACTTGCCGATATTAAAGGAGTAGTAGGTGGGGGCGATGAGCTTCTTGTATTCGGCGACGGTGTCGAAGTCGCCGGCGTAGTACATACTGTGATCGTGGTTGCCGATCGTATGGTAAATACGGAGATTCCTGATGGCATTGGCGTCCTTCAGATAGTCGGAATAGCCGTAATTGTTGACCAGCCAGTAGAGGTCCCAGGTCATGTCGCCGAGGGTGATGCCGTAAACGGGCCCCGCGGTGGAGGATACGAAAGAATTGATGTCGTTCACGAATTCCGAGAACTGCTTGCGGTCGTTGGTGCGGCGGGCGAGATGGATGTCGCCGAGCATCAGGAGGGTGCTGTTATCCTGCCCGGAGACCGGATTGAGCGTGAAGTCCACCCTCTCAGGAACATCCGCCGGGGAGCCGAGGGTGGCCCATATCTTCGGCAGGATGCCGTCGGACATGGGTTCATACCCGGATGGGACGCAGATGAACACGTAACCGTGATGCTTATTGGAATTGAGGCGGTAGACGCCGTCCCTGTCGGTGGCGGTAAGCTCGTAACCATCGGAGACGACGACACCCTCCAGGCCCTTGCCCAGCGCGGAGACTACGCCGTAAACGGTCGCTCCGTCAGGCTCGATGTCGTCATCGCCGGAAACTATGAGCTCGACCTTGCCGACCCTTTTGGACTGACTGCCACGGAGGATGGAAAATACATAGTCACCGGTGAAGATGCCGTCAGGAAGGACAAAAGTGAAGTTCTTTTCTGATACGGACGTGACGGGCGCCGTGAACGTGCCGGAGCCGGCAAGCTCAACGACATCGGAGGCAAGAGGCCCGTGGCCGCCCACGACCTGAAGGTCTACCGTGGAACCGGGCTGACATTCGATGGACTCCGGAAGGACGATGCCGGAGACGTTGAACTCCTTGGACTGATCGGACTCTCCGGCCGGCTTCTCACAAGACGGGAGGAGGATAAACGAAAGTATCGATACAAGCAAATAGCAGTATACCGGATACCGAAAGTGTTGCTTCATTACGTGGCGTTGTAATTAATCTCACAAAATTACAATTATCCTTTGAAAATACAAAGTTCGCGCGCACACGGATACAAATAGGTGTAACGATTTATCTGAAGCGGTGTGATTATTTGTCCGGGACGGCGTGTAGCTCCGGTTAGACGCGAGATTGGCCGGCAGCAACGAGACCGGGTGCAAAAAGCTGGTGCCTTGCACCCGAGTAGGCTCAAAACGGTGAGTTCGGGTGCAAACTGGCAGGGTTCTGCACCCCGATTCTATCTAAATCGCCAGTTTTTTTCGTCTTATCCACGAAAATCTTTATATTTGCCATTACAATCTCCAAAGGAGTATTGTAGACATACACCAAATAGCGTTTGCTATTTATTCGGAACACTCAAAACTTGGCAGTTTTATAAATCAACTCCGGATAAGTCAGTAAACGTCCGCGCTTTGCGTGGATGTGACTTTTCCGTTGATAGGTTTGCCAAGA
>JAEEGL015659838.1_pt1 | contig 69778 bp, 59 predicted proteins | sample 9134231 | NCBI WGS metagenome assembly JAEEGL01 (sample SAMN16246548, study PRJNA631951) | gut metagenome | biome: gut microbiome; feature: rumen; material: fiber-attached | host: Bos | place: Iran: Karaj | collected 2018-10
AGCGGAGGCGGCGTTAAGGTAGGCGCGGCGGTCGCATCCGCCGTGACCCATGCGTCGGGATCCGGAGTGGATATGGCAAACACTTCCTCGGTCCCGGCGGGAGCCTCCGTCGCCTCGGCGGTGTGCTCGGGCCCGTTTTTGGGCTCTATGCGTATGTAGCAGTGCGCGCAGTTCAGGCTGCACGCAGCCGCCGTCAGCACCAGTATCAGAGCAAGTAAACGCTTCATTCCGACCTCCCGCGGGGGGGATACCCAAACTCCCCCTTTTATCATATTATTATTGTACCATTATTTCGGGCTCCGTTCAAGCTCCAAAACCCCCGGACGCGCTTGTGCCCGAAGCCGCCCCTCCGACCCCGTGAGGCGGGAGCGTCGATATATTAACAAAAGCGTTATTTCGGCGGGACCCGGGGTGAAACAAAATGAACAGCAAAAAAATTTCCCCCGATTTTTTCAAAAAAACTCGTTGACATGCAGCGCTTTTTAATGTAAAATCTTATGCGTCAATGTATATCCTGCGGTGGTAGGCTCAAAATTCATGCTCACCCACCAGAATAGATATCATGAAAAAATCTCTTAAGGAGGGAAACACATTGAAAACACGTTTTTCAAAGTTCCTTGCAGTGGCGCTCGCGCTGATCATGGTGATCACCGCGCTGCCCGTCTCCGCTCTGCCCGTAACCGGCAGCGGTGACGCCGGCCGCAGCTCGGCGTCCAAGTATCCCGCGCAGAGCTTCACTTCAGAGCTCGAGGGCGGCCTTACCGTCACCGTCGAGGCTCCGGAGGGCGCGCTGCCCGCAAAGACCAAGATGACTGCGGCCATCGTAGACAACGACGCCGTTCAGTCTGCCGTGGATCAGACCTCGGGCGTTTCCGGCTCTGTCCTCGCGGCGGTCGATATCACCTTTAAGAAGGGCAACACCGAGATCCAGCCCAAGAAGGACGTCGTCGTTACGATCTCGTCCGACGCGCTTGACGGCATGGATGATATTTCCGTTGTCCATCTTGACGTTTCCGCTGATGAGCTGACCTCCTCCGACGAGGCCGAGCTTGTAGGCAACGTGCAGAACTCGAAGGACGGCGTTTCCTTTGCCGCGCGCAGCTTCTCCGTTTACGCGGTCATAGGCGGTGGGCAGAGCGATATCAAGTTCCTTACCGTTACCTTCCTTGATAAGGACGGCCAGACCGTTATCAATAAGCAGAAGATCCGCCAGGACCAGATCCCCATGATGGATCCCGTCGTTTACGATCCGGGCGTTCCTTCCCTTACCTCCACTCAGGCGTTCACCGGTTGGGGCACCGAGGTTCCCGGTTCGGTCTACGTTGAGGGCGCCGGCATTTCCGTTGATGATATCAATGCTAAGGTCCTCAATGAGTATGCGGGTTGGGATCGTGACATGGAGTTTACCTACATTGCTCAGGTCTTCAACGTAACCTACATCTTCTACTGCGACCAGTACGGCGCCGTTTACAAGACGGACATCAAGCCCGTCGGCGGCGAGTTCACCTATGACACCACCTACGTTGCAGAGGGCCCCGAGGGCAGCAACGTCGGCGTTGTTGGCTGGGTAAGGTTTAACGATTTCACCTACGTCGAAAAGGTCGGCGAGGGCACTGAGCTGCCTGAGTACACCGCCGCCGCTCCCGCAGAGGCCGCTGCCCGCGTTCCCGGCGAGACCGACACCGTCAACGGCGAGCTCATCCTGTTCCCGTACATCACCGCCGGTCACTGGGTAACCTTTGACAGCAACACCGGCTCCTCGAGCGATCCCAATTACGATCCCACCAGGGCCGACTACACCGCGCCCAGGTTCGTTTCCGATGGCGAGGCTCTTGCAAAGCCCACCGATCCCGATCGTCCCGGCTACACCTTCGACGGTTGGTTTACCGACAAGGCCTGCACCACTCCGTTCAAATTCTCGGGTGAGGCCGGCGCTGTTGAGGTAAACTCCAATATCACCCTCTACGCCAAGTGGACGGGCAATCAGGTCAACTATACCGTTGTTGTCTGGACTCAGAACGCCGATGATACGCTTGACAGCAATCAGCTTAACGGCAATGACGACACCAACAACGAGTACGACTACAAGGATATGACCGGCGTTAGCGGCTTTAGCGGCACGCAGACGGCTACTGCCGGCACCGTGCTTTCTGCCCTTCCCTCCGGTTATGACGCTCTCGGCGGCACCAAGAACAGCGCACTCGGTTATTACTTCGTCTATAACCGCGCCAAGACCATCGCCGCCAACGGCAACCCCGTTATAAAGGGCGACGGCTCCACGGTCATCAATATTTATTATGACCGCAAGGTCATCACCTACAGGTTCGGCACGGGCACCATGCAGTATTACTCTGTATCGAACCCCGATTGGAGCAGCGGTAAGACTTATTACGTTCGCACCGGAAACGCTTACTCCGGTTATACTTACCTTCAGTGCTTCGCTACGTCCAGCTACTACTACACGGAGTACACGGGCTCTCTGAGCACTTCCACCACGTACTACATACTTTACAATAACACTGTTTACGCATACTATTATAGTAGTTCCCATGGCAGTTTCGTGTTCTCCGTCGACGGAACTTACTACACTTGGTCCGGCACCGTTTACACCAGGTCTACCTCCGCTCCTTCAAGCGTTTACGAAGGCAGGGTGACACTGACCTCCGTTACCAAGACCAGCCGGGGCCTTTACGGTGCGCTTCTTGGTGATGGCGATTGGCCCAGCGCCGGCAGCGGCTATGTATGGTCCAACTTTGACGAGGGCACTAATACTGTGTATGACTATCCCCTTGCGCTCTCCGAGTATGTTCCCACTTGGCAGAACGGCGCCGTGACAACACAGTTGGACTTCTATAAGTCCTCCTTCAGCACCGACGTAATCAGCGTTATCAATATGGGCCAGAGGCTCGGCGGCGGCACCGGAGCAAACGACTTCACCGTAAGGCTTGCAACCGGTTCTGTTTCGCGCGGCGGCGTTTGGCATCCTGCCGAGACTACGCGCGGCTTCACCGTTTACGGTTACAGGTTCGGCACCAGCGGCAGCTGGACGACTTGCAACACCGATTCCGAGATCAGCGTAAGCTCGTCCGCGTCCAGCAATCTCTACGTTGCCTTCACCCGCAACCACCACAGCCTTACCTTTATCTCCAAGGGTGTGGAGCAGACCTCTGTTTCCAATTCGGCTGTTTATTATGACGAGCCCCTCTCCACCCACAAGCCCGCTGATAGCTTCGTTCCCAACAACGCGGCTACCGGCGAATACTTCACCGGTTGGTATAAGAACCCCGAGTGCACCGAGAAGTTCGACTGGACCGGCAAGATGCCCGACCACGATGTTGCGGTATATGCCGGTTGGAGCAATGAGTGGTACCGTATCGTGTTCGACGCTACGGGCGACCCCAACGTTCCCGCAAACACCATAATCGTTCCCGGCGCCAACCAGACGCTGTCCTTCTGCATGGAGTACGGCAAGAAGATCGGCGATTCCGGCCTTACCAAGCTTACCACCACCGTCCCCGGCTACACCTTCGGCGGTTGGTTCTATGACGCGGCTCATACCATCCCCTTCAACTTCGATACCGAGATCGGGCCCGAGATCCCCACGGCTTCGAACAGCAAGATGGATATGGGTTATAAGGATCTGCCTGATTCTCAGCGCAGCGGTTCTTACGTCATTACCAATATGAACAACGACGGCACCCTTAACGGCCCCCGTACCGTCACCTGGTCCGACGCCGGCGCCGAAAACTCCGGCGTTCGCGGCAAGCTCACTCTGTACGGTCTGTGGCGTAAAAAGGTCGCCGGCGCCTCCGGTATCAGCGTTATTTACGACGCGGTAGAGGGCAAGGGTATCATCCGTTCCCCCTATCCCGAAGAGGTAGTAAAGCCCGATCCCATCCTTTACACCGACGGCGCTGTCGCTTTCGGCCGCTATGCCGCTACCCCCACCACGGAAACCGGCGCGGATGACGAAGTAAGGCAGTTCCTCTATTGGGAGATCAGGGATAAGCAGGGCAACGTCCTTTACAAGGTCTATCCCGGTCAGCCCTTCCCCGTCGATATCGACTGGGCGGAGGAGACCAACGCCTATAGCGTGATCTGGCACTATAAGGGTCCGGACGGCAGCGATATCGACGACCACACCAAGGTCGCCGAAGGCATGATTCCCACGCACGCCACTCCCCCCAGCTATGTAGCCGACGGCATGAACCACGTGTTCGTCGAGTGGACGCCCGCTGTCGCGGCGGCACACGATGACGCGGAGTATACCGCCGTCTATAACACCGTTGGTATCAACCACTTCATCGTTTCCTATGCGGACAGCCTCGATAACAATGCGGTATTTGCTTCGGAAAACGTTGTTGAGGGCGCATATCCTCTTGTTAACGTTACCGTGCCCGCGCACAACGGCAAGCGCTTCATCGGCTGGTATATGAACGGCGGCACTACCCTTCTGTCCACTGACGAGGTAAAGACCACCGCCATCACCGCGGCCACCACCTTTACCGCGCAGTATGAGGACGCGGGCTACACCGTTATCTTCGACGCGAACGGCGGTACGTTTGCCAACGGCAGCAGCACCACCACTTTTGAAAACGTGGAGGCCGGCACCAGGCTTTCGACCCTGTTCCCCACCACCAACCCCACGCATGCTACCAGCGGAATGTATTTCTACGGTTGGTTCACTCAGGGCACTGACGGCAGCCAGATCACCGGCGCGAACGATCTTACTGTTAATGGAAATGTTACCGTTTACGCGCACTGGTTCAAGTATACGTTCCAGCAGGATAAGTCAGGTTCGCTGCAGGCGGGTGAGATATATACGTTTGACGTATCTCCCTCTTCTAACACCTACTATTCTGTCGGCAATACCAATTCCGGTTCGGGTTATCTTACTCCGGTCAATACGTCCGACTCTATTCCTACCACTGCTCAGTGGCGTGCGCAGACCAGCAGCTCGAGCGGCTACGTATATCTCAACAGCGTGGCAAGCTCAAGCTACTATATGTACAAATATGAGGATTGGTGGAACGACACCTACTACGGATATGCTTCCACATCCAAAACCTCTGTTAAGCTCGTAAGCGCGGGCAGCAACAAGTATTATCTGTATGATGGTACGCACTATCTGCGTTATACCGGTACCTCGTCTGAGTATCAGTGGACCACAAGCACCGTTAACAGGACGGCGTTCTATGTCTTTATCCGCGCACAGAAGGATCAGAACGTAACGTCTTCCAAGGGCGCCGCCTTAATGCGCGATGCAGAGGTCAACACCCCCGCCGTTCTCGAAAGGTTCAAGCCCACTAAGGTCGGCGAGACCGTGACCATGAGGGACGGCACGACTTGGGAAAAGGCGACGTCGATCGCTGTAGGTGACGTGGTTATCATTGTATGTGATACCAAGTCTGTAGAGCTTTCCGGTTTCGGAGGTTCTGGCAGCAGTACATATGGCACGCCTTCCAATTATACTACTACGCCTGCAGGAGCGTTCCCGCTTGATGTTGTTGCAGGATATTCCACCGGAACATTCGCATTCAGGGGCAGGAATTCCGGCTATACCAGCATGTATCTGTATTGGACTTCTGGTAATTACTTGAGATACACAAGCACCCTTAGCGCCAATACTTCTTGGAATGTCAGCTTTGATAGCAATGGAAATGCAACGATTGCTAATAGTGCTGATGCTACAAGGAAACTGCAGTATAATGCAGCATCATCCGGCCTGCGCTTTGCCTGCTACACAAGCACTCAGACCGCTGTCCAGATCTACAAGCTTGTCGAGAATAGCACTCCCGATCCTACTCCGACCGATGAGTTGTGGGAAGAAACCACGACCATTGTACCCGGCGAGGATTACCTGATTGGTTTGGAAAACGAAGGGAATGTTTACCTGATCGTAAACTATTCTCCTCTTGGGAATCACTATTACATTACCGACAGTTCGACGTCAAGCGGCTACACTCATAATTACTACGAGGGTTATGCGGCGCTTGCCGTACGCGATTCCAATGGTAGAGTGACCGGCGTCAACGATACTGCGGCGGAAGATCTTGCTCATTGCACATGGAAGTTCTCCACGGCAACGGGTGGAACGATTACAAGCGGCTCCGATGCCAACTACACTCTGTTTGGCAACTTGGAACGTAGCAGCTATACCTACTATTACGATATGCATCCCAGTGCAAACTATACTTCAACTTGGGTTTACACATCGTCTACGGGTATGCTGCGGACGACATCAACGTCGATGAGCGGCTACTATACTTTCCCGGTATACTATGCGGATTCCACGAATAACTGCAATGTTGTTTATTCGGGGAATACTCAAGACACATCCGGTGGCGCAGCCGTTAAGCTTTATCACAAGGTTTCAAACACCTTCACCGTAACTTGGAAGGATGCCAACGGCAGCGTTATCGAGACCGATACCGGCGTTGAGCCCGGTTCGCATCCCTCCTTTGACGGCACTAACCCCACCAAGCCCGCTGACGGCACCTACACCTACACCTTCGCGGGTTGGAAGGTAGAGGGAACCTCCGGCGACACCACCGTGGATCTGTCCACCTACACCGTGACCGGCAATGTTACCTTCGTTCCCGTCTTCACGGCAACGGAGATCCCCACGGTCACCTACACCGTCACCTACAGGGCAAACGGCTCCGTGATCAACACCGAGGACGTTGCCGCGGCCTCCACCGTCACTCTGCCCGCCACCGCTCCTGCGGCTACCGGTTATGAGTTCATCGGCTGGATGACCTTCACCCTTGAAGAGACCACCAACGAGCCCGCTTACAAGGCGCCCGGCGCGGTCTCCGATCCCATCAACGCCGACACCACCTTCTATGCGCTCTACAGGCGCACCGAAGGCACCACCGAGACCGTGTTCGAGCTGCTCACCGCTGTGCCCCAGAACGTACCCGGCACTTACGTGATCTCCTCCGGCGCCACCACCTCCGACTATATGCTCAGCACCAGGAGGAGCGGCACCTACGAGTCCGCCAGCTACACCACGCTGATCTCCGATGCGGAGGCGACGATTTCCGTTGAGAACGGCAAGACCATCATGAGGAACGTTCCTGCGGCTAACCAGTTCACCTTCGCCGCGGGCAGCGAGTCCGGCTATTATACGATAGTAAACAACTCCGGCAGCTATCTGTACATTGCAGATCCCACGTCCACTAATGCTTACTATCTTGCGGCAAGGACCTCCTATACCAACACGTATTCTCTGTGGAGTCTTGAGTACACCAGCGGCGTGTTCCACGTCGGTTCCTACTCCAACAGTGACAGGGTGTTCCATTACTCCACCTCTGCTTCACTGTTCGGTCTTTACAGCGTAGCCGGTAACTCCTCTACCATCGGCGTACAGCTTTGGAAGCAGACCGAGATCGCGTCCGGTGAGACCTTCTACACCACCGAGACCGGCAGCACCCACAAGCTCACCGTCAACTATGTGGTACCCAACGGATACACCGCTCCCGAGAGCTTCGTCGAATACTATGCCCAGGGCGATACTTACACCGTTGAGTCCCCCGTGATCGAGGGTCTTACCCCCGACCTGGCAACCGTTAATGGCGAGATGGGCAGCGAGGACGTTACCGTTACCGTAACCTACTCCGTGACCCCCATCTTCACCCTGACCATTGAGTACGTCGGGCCTGAGGGCGATGAAGACTTCCAGGCTCCCGCGTCTGCCGTCATGCAGGTAGCCGCAGGCGCTGCATACAGCGTCGGCAGCCCCTGGGTATATGGCTACCAGGCTGACCAGGAGGTCGTCTCCGGCACGATGCCCAACGAGAACACGACTATCCGCGTTTACTATACCAAGGTCGACATGGGCGACAAGACCTACACCATCACCCTCTACGCCGTGTACGGCAGGGCGAATAAGGAAGGTAACACCCATATCTACTGGTATTCGAACGACTACGATGCAACTGCGACCTCCGGCGGCCGCTGCCACGAGGATATCCTCGATATCAACGAACCCGTTGCTATCCCGGCGCCCGGATCCTTCACTCCCGGCACTATCGATTGGACGGAGACCAATCCCTCCGTTCTGTCCAGGGCGGGCGGCGATCCCCTCGTTTGGGCCGACCATATCTTCCTCGGCTGGGCAAGGGTAGAAGCTGCTCTTGACGATATCACCGGTAAGGCGCATCCCGAACTGAGCGACGCCGACCTCTACCTCAAGTGGGTTGAAGTAGAAAACGAACAAAACGGCGGACACTATGAGGTCGAGACCAAGGACGGCTGGACAAATGTTCAGAGGGTCGCAGCGGATGAGATGCTGCCCTATCACGACATGTACGCCGTGTGGGCAGACGTCTTCTACGTATACCACTCCGGCACCAATGCGGTCGAGAGGATCGTACGCACCAGCAGGGCGACCACATATAACCTTGCCAGGACCGTATCCTCCGGCATGCTTTACGGCGGCTACTATAAGGCCTATGCCGGAATGTCCGCAAACTTCAATATCAAGAACGATCCCGCATGGGAAGCTGTCTCCGTTGACCAGATCATCGCCAGCTACCGTGGTATCGTAAGGCAGACCACCAAGACGGTAAACGGTGAGTCCGTTCTCTACAAGGACAACGCAGGCACCGCTTACAACGGCGTCAACGAAACCTGGAACTGGGACGAGTCCTACAACATCGACACCGTGACCACCCAGGGCGTTGCTAAGGCAGCCGATCCTCACGGCAACGCGATCAAGCCCGTAGCCGGCGAGACCTACTTCATCAAGGAAGTCCCCGCCGACAAGTACCTGATGCCGCATCTGCACTTCACCTACTATTTGGATGCTGAGCAGACCATCACCAGGTTCTGGCTTGTGTCCAACATCGATGACGTCAACTATCAGCAGGGCGGCTTTGCCGTGACCGACGGCGACGATACCGTGCTGTACAGCTCCACGGATTATGTGCCGCAGCTCACCATCTTCGCTCAGAGCAACGACGAAGGCAAGGATGAGCCTCTCACCCCGAACGGTCTGTTCGGCGCCGAGGGCGGTTACCTGACCTACAAGCGCTTTGAGACCAGTGACCTCCATGAAGGCATGGTGCTGCGCAACTACTGGGTGACCCCGGACGGCATGATAGTTCTTGGCGCTAATAAGATAACCCTTGGCAATACCGCTAACGTAGGTTCCCTTGTTGCGGGCTCCGTGATCGAGCTCGGCACACCTTCCACGGTCAGCGTGTTTGCCAATAACGCGAACTGAGAAAGGATTTGAGGTGACAAAATGAGCAAGCTTGATTTTGAACTTCCCCTTATTTTGACCGCGAAGGGCCCCGTTGACCCCAACCCGTCTCCGTCTCCCGAGCCCGGCCCGGGCTCCGGCACCGGCGGCATTGGGCCCTCCTCCTACCAGAGCTGGCTTACCGTTTACGGTCATTCCACCAGGGACAGCCAGAGGCTGATGGACGAATACTATCAGTGGTGGCTGTCGAACGGCTTCTCCGAGGCTGAGTGGCGTGCGGCAAACGGTCCCGAACTCCCCTGGCCCGGACTCAATCCGTAACAACTGACCAACCGAATAGCGCGGAAGCCCGCTTCCGCGCTATTCGTCTAAAGAGGAAATGATTTATAAGGTCGATTTTGCAGGTAAAACAGTAAGGTATCGCCTGCGCGATCCGGCGGTAAGGATAGAATTCGGCAGGTATATGGAGCCTTCGGAAGGGACCGAATACGACGTATACGCCACCGATGAGCGCATGGAGCGAATGCGTCCGTTTATGCCCGCCGGTATCTCCGACTATTATGTTGAATTCCGCGCGCTTATGGGCGATACTTCGCTTGAACTTCTAAAGCATGGGCGCTGCCTGTTCCATGCCGCGTCGTTCCTTTACAGAGGAAGAGCGTGGCTGCTGACCGGCCCGAGCGGAATCGGGAAGACGACCCAGTTCAGGAACTGGCAAAGGCTCTTCCCGGGGGAAACACAGATAATCTGCGGCGATATGCCCGTATTGGAGACCTGCGAAGACGGCACGGTTTGGGTGCACTCCTCGCCGTGGAACGGGAAAGAACGGTTCGGAAAACCGGGCGTATCCGGCAGGCTCGCATGCATCGTTCGGCTTGTGCAGTCGGATGCGGATGAATTACTTCCTCTGCCTCCGGCGGACGCCGTGGTGCCGCTGTTCAGCCAGTTTGCTGTGCGTCCGGTAACAAGCCGCCAGATCGAGCTTCTGGCAGGATTCGCGGACAAGGTGCTTTCGGCGGTTCCGTGCGTGGTTTACAACAACCGCGGCGACGACGGATCCACATTGAAGCTGCGCGAAATGTTCAACGGCATTTTGGAAAGGGAGTGAGTCGATGCCACGCTATAAAACAAGACCCGGCGTCGAGCTTGCCTCGATCTGCGGGGAGTTTTTCCTTGTAAGCGCAAGGGACGTACTTGAATTCTGCCCGTACATAGTGCAGATCAACGGTTCATCCGCATTTTTATGGAAAAGGCTTCGGTCGGGTGCGGACGAGGATGAGCTTGTAAGCGCAGTTGAGGAGGAATTCGAGGTGCGCGACCGTGACGCGGCAAAGGCCGCGATCGCCGCTTTTATCGATCAGATGATCGGCATGAACTATCTAATTGAAGAACAGAGAGGTACGATGTGAAAAAAACGATCAGAATACTGGCATTGCTTTTGATAATGCTGCTTGCAGTCGGGCTGTTCTCTTCCTGCAGGAAGAACAGCGCTTCCGATGACCCGGTCGAGCCCGCCGTAACGGACGGCTCCGGCAGGGATGACTCCGGCAACGACGGCGATGGACCCGCCGTGACCGAGGGTCAAAACGACGGCGAAAGCAGCGCGGAGCCCGACAACACTCCCGATCCCGAATCCGGCGACGCCGACGGCGACGGTACGTCCGACGAGCCCGTTTCCAGAGAAACGAGCGGTCCTTTGACCGAGGATTCGCCCGCGCCCGGCGAGGACAGCGGCGAAGGCGGCGGCGTTGGAGGACTGTAAGCCGAAATGGACAGGACGCAGGAGCTGTTCCTGAATGCGCTCAGGTGTGCTTTGCACTCGGAGCGGGTCGCTTGGAGCGAGCCTTTGAGCGACGATGAATGGAGCGGCATAAGCAGGCTTGCGAGGGAGCACGGCGTGCTCCCTTTATTGGCGGAGGCGCTCAACGGCTCGTCTGCCGCGGGGTCTAACACCGAACGGTGGGAGGCCCTTAAAAGGTATGCGCGCGAACTTACGGTAACGCAGGCGTGCAGAACGGCCGAATTCAAACTGCTTTATCGCTTCCTTTGCGAACGCGGGCTGCGTCCGGTCATAGTAAAGGGCATTGTGTGCAGAGCGCTTTATCCGCAGCCTGAACAGCGCGTGACGGTAGACGAGGATCTGTTTATACGCACGGACGAGCTTGACGAATACACAAAGGCGTTTGAAGAATACGGCCTTGTTTGCGATAAACCCGACGCAGCTGCTGATGAAGAATATGAAACGACTTTTAAGGATGGTCCTCGGCGCTTGTATATAGAGCTCCATACCGCTCTGTTTCCGACCGGCTCGGGCGCTTACGGCGACTGCAACCTGCCCTTTGAGGGCGCGCTTGACCGCAGCATTGAAGAGGAAACGGACGGGTTCGCTGTTCGCACCCTCTCTCCGACAGATCACCTCTTGTATTTGATGCTGCATGCATACAAGCATTTTCTGCACAGCGGCATGGGGCTGCGTCATGTGTGTGATATTGGGCTTTATGCGTCGGCGCATGAAACGGACGGCAGGCGGATCCGCCGTGTATGCGATGAGCTCAGCCTGTCGCGTCTGTTTGCGGCAGTGTTTGCGATAGGCACAGACTATCTTGGCCTGAAGCCGTATCCTGCGTTTGACGACCTCGATGAGGACCCGGAGCCGCTGCTTGGCGATATGCTGACGGGCGGGCTGTACGGAACGACCGACGTAAACCGCGCACATTCCAGCCGTATAACGCTGGAGGCTGCTGCGGCTGAAAAGAGCGGCAGGCGCAGCCGGGGCGCGCTTACAAGCGCGTTCCCTTCGAGAAGGGCGCTTGAGGGCACTTATCCAACGCTTAAAAAGCATCCTTACCTGCTGCCCGTTTTTTGGATCAGGCGATTGTTCACCTATCTTACCGACCGCAGGCAGGGGCCGATAGACCCGACGAGGAGCCTTAAAATCGGCAGCGAACGCGTCGCGCTGCTTGAAAGCTACGGCGTGATAGGAAACGGGCGCCGCAGACGTTCAAAATAAGCCGCACATAACCCGAATACGCATCCGGCCCCTGTGCCGCAGGCCGTTATAACGGCCGCGCAGGGGCTTTTCGTTTGCCCGGCCGGCGCGGAATTGTTTGCGGCAAAAAACTCCCGCGTTTGCAAATCTTTTTCACACCCAAAGGTATTGAAGCAGATTATCGTTTCAAAGCGTTATACTGTTGATTTTAATCATAAACTGGTGTATAATTAATGTGGAATGGGATACCGTGAGGATAAAAAGGAAAACCAGGCTTTTTTCGGTGCGCTGCATACCCTCGTGCAAAAGCGCAGGGACGGCAGCTTCCGTGAAGTCATCGACGATTGGCGATGGATATTCGGATATACGAAGCGCCATAGGCTTGCCGTACTCTTTTATACGGTGCTCGGCGTGCTTTCCACCACATTCGGGCTCATAGCCTCGGTCGCGGGCAAATACCTTATCGACATCATAACGGGGTATGAAACAAGCAAGCTCGGATTGGTGATCGGCATAATGCTCGGCAGCGCCGCGTTCAGCCTGACTTTTTCAAACCTCATCAGCCGCCTTTCAACAAGGATCGGCATAAACATAAACAACGATATCCAGGCCGATATTTTCGATCAGATAATCGACGTGGACTGGAAGGCGATAAGCGAGTTCTCAAGCGGCGACCTTTTGAACCGCTTCAACAACGACGTGCAGACCGTAAGCAAGAACGCGATAAGCTGGCTGCCGTCCATAATAATCGCGATCTATAACTTTGTCGTGACATTCGTGCTCATCTGGCATTATAACAGGATCATGGCGCTGCTTGCCTTTGCAAGCGCGCCGATACTGCTTTTGATGAGCAGGTATTTCATCACCAAGCAGCGTGAGTATGCGCGCAAGGTCAAGGAGACCGGCAGCCAGATGATGGGCTTTGAGGTGGAGACCTTTTACAACTTCGACACCATAAAGTCCTTCGGCATAATGGGCGGCTACGGGCGGAAGCTGCGTTCGTGGCAGCAAAAGCTCAAGTCCATAAGCCTTGAATACAACCTGTTCGTTATCAAGACGAACGTGTTCATGTCGGTGCTTGGGCTCATCGTGCAGTACGCCGCGTTCGGCTACTGCCTGTACCTCATGTGGGGGCACCAGATAACCTTCGGCACGATGACCCTCTTCCTGGAGCAGCGCGCAAGGCTGTCCACCGCCTTCAACAGCGTGGTCGGCATAGTGCCGGGGTTCCTCACGAGCTCAGTTTCGGCGCACCGCATACGCGAGCTCATCGAGCTCCCCAGGGAAAAGCACGTCCCCGGCTCCGAGCAATTGGGCGAGATCGGCCGCGGCGGCGTGGAGGTGCATATCGACAACGCCGACTTCTCCTACGTCGAGGGCGAACAGGTGCTAAAAGGCTCGTCGTTTTACGCCAAGCCCGGTGAGATAGTGGCGCTCGTCGGCCCGTCCGGCGAGGGCAAGACCACTATGATACGCCTTATGCTGGGGCTCATACACCCCGACGAGGGCCGCGCATACCTGCGGGCCGCCGACGGCACCGAGGTGGAGATGAACGCCGACAGCCGTTATATGTTCTCGTACGTGCCGCAGGGCAACACGGTGATATCCGGCACTGTGGCGGAGAATATGCGCCTCGTTCGGGAGGATGCGACGGACGAACAGATAGAGCAGGCTCTTCGCGCGGCGTGCGCGTGGGACTTCGTTGAAAAGCTGCCCAACGGCATCAACTCCCGCGTGGGCGAAAGGGGCAAGGGCTTCTCCGAGGGCCAGGCCCAAAGGTTTGCCATAGCCCGCGCAATACTGCGCGACGCGCCGATACTGCTTTTGGACGAGGCGACCTCGTCGCTTGACGTAGCCACCGAGCGGCAGGTGCTGAAGAACATAATCGGCGGCGACCTTGCAAAGACCTGCATCGTCACCACCCACCGCCCCACGGTGCTGAGCCTGTGCGAGCGCGTGTATATGGTAAAGGACGGCAGCGTGCGCGAGGCAAGCGATGAAGAATCCGCGGCCATGGCCATGGATTTTTGAGCGGGGTGCGGCATGGTCGACATCCACTCACATATACTGCCGGGCGTTGACGACGGCTCACGGAGCCTTGACGAGACGCGGCAGATGCTCATTGCGGCTGCTGCGGGCGGAACGGAGGTCATTTGCGCCACGCCGCATCTTGACAGGCGCATCGGGTTCGTGAATTATGCCTCCGACGGGCTGAATGAGAGGTTCGAGGCGCTTTGCCGCATGGCGGAGCGCGAGCGGATACCCGTGCGCATCGCGCGGGGCATGGAGGTGCTGGCGGGCGAGGACCTGCCGGAGCTGCTCTCCGACGGCCTCGTTTGGACGCTCGCCGGCACGCGGTACTTCCTTGTCGAGTTCGGCTTTTTCGAGGATCCGGCATTCTGCGCCGACGTGCTGCGGCGGGCGGCGAAAAGGGGCTTTATGCCCGTTATTGCCCACCCGGAGCGGTACAGGTTCATACAGGATCGGCCTCAGACCGCGTATGAATGGTGCAGGTCCGGCTACGGGCTGCAGATAAACCGGGGCAGCATCACAGGCCGGTTCGGCGAGGCCGCGCGGATCGCCGCAATGAGGCTGATAGGCCATGGGCTTGCGGCGTGCGTTGCAAGCGACGCGCACGGCGCGGAGAGGCGCACTGCGGGCATGGCGGACGTGAGGCGGCTTATAGGGAAGGAGTTCGGTCCGGATCACGCCGGACTGCTGTTGGAGGACAACCCACGGCGGATACTCGCCGGCAGGGAGCTTATAGGGTTTGAACCGTACCCGTTTATTTGACCGGGGGCGGACGGAGGACTTTGCTTATGATGAAAAAACTGCGCATCGCGATACTGGTGTTCTTCCTGATCGTTGCGGCGGTGTTTACCTACACGCTCGTCAAACGCCGCGCGACGGTGGATTATAACGCGCCGGTCATCGCGTTTGACGAGGACGTGCTGCAGGTAAGCGTATCGGCGACCGATGCGGATCTGCTTGCAGGCGTGACCGCCCGCGATAACCTGGACGGGGACGTTACCGACACGCTCGTTGTCACGTCAAGGTCCAAATTCGCCTCAAAGGGCAGGCTGCACGTCAATTACGCGGCGTTCGACAGCAACAAAAACGTCGGCACCGCCAGCCGCGAGGTGATCTATACGGATTATGTTTCGCCGCATTTCCACCTTTACGAGCCGCTGCGTTATGCAAGCGGCACTTCCGGAACCGATTTTTTGGAGAACATTACCGCCGAGGACTGCCTTGACGGCAATCTGACCCAGCAGATAAAGATAAGCTTCGGCAACACGTCGGTCATCAGCAGCAGCGCCACGAAGCAGCACATCAACATACAGGTCACCAACAGCGGCGGCGATACGGCGGCGCTCGAGCTGACCGTCAGCATGGAGGATTATCTGCTCTTCAGCCAGGCGTCCCCCGCGCTTAAGGACTATATAGCGTATATGTCCCCGGGCGAGGCCGTTAACTTCAGGTCGTTCATAGTGGGCATCTGGGCGGCGGGCAACGTCAGGGGATTTGACGATACCAGATACACCAGCGCGAACATAACCGTGGACGAGTCCGGGCTCGACCGCAATACGCCCGGCGTTTACACCGTGATCTACCGGCTGAGCGGGCTTGACGGCGAGGCGCTGGGCACCGCAGAACTGCTCGTTATCGTGGAGGGCTGAGTATGGAAAAAAGGGAATCTTCGGCCTCTATACTTGACAGGATCAATCCGTACAGCATAATCCGCGACGTGGTTCGCAATCTTTGGGCCATTGCTCTCGGGGCCATTGCCGTCGGCCTGATCATGAATATGTATATGCATACCAAGGTCGAAAACTCGTATTCGACAAGGGCAACCTTCGTCGTTACATCAAGGACCTCGGGCAATTACGCTTACAACAACCTCACCGCAGCGTCAAGCGTCGCGACGAGTCTTTCAAACGTTTTGAACAGCAAGCTGCTCAGGACCAAGGTCTGCGAGGATATAGGCGAAACGAGCTTTGACGCCGTCATGAGCGCAAACGTCGTGCCCGACACCAATATAATGACCCTGCACGTAACGAGCGACACCCCCTGGAACACCTACCGCATAACCCGCTCCGTAATGAAAAACATGGAGGAGCTGACCCGCCACGTTTCAAGCGACATGGTGATGGAGGTGCTGCAGGAGCCCGCGATCCCAAAGGGCGCGGACTCGGAACTGTCCATACACAGGCAGATGATAAAGGCGGCGATAATCGCGGCGATAGGCTTTACCGCGATATTCGTGTTCCTCTCGTATAAAAAGGATACCGTCAAGAGCGAGGCAGAGCTCGAGGACAGGCTCGACGCCATTTCGCTCGGCGAGCTTTACACGTATTCCACCCGACCCAAGGGCGCGCTGTTCAGCAAAAAAAGGAACAAACTGCTCATAACGGAGCTTACCGCGGGGTTCGAGTTTGTGGAGCGCTTCAAAAAGATCGCGGCAAGGGTCGCTACCGAGGCCGAAAAGGTCAAGGCCAAGGTAATACTCGTGACCAGCGTAAAGGAGCACGAGGGCAAGACCACCGTCGCGTCCAACGTGGGCCTTGCGCTGGCGCGCAAATCCGGCAGCGTGCTTTTGATAGACGGCGACCTGCGCCGACCCATGATGACGGAGCTGTTCACCGACGACGGACAAAAGCCCGAATGGTCGCTTAGCGATATAATCGAGGGCAGGTGTATGCTTAACGACGCGCTGATACACGACGAAAAGCGCGGCGTGTATCTGCTGCTCAACGGCAGGCCCTGCTCCAACTCCACCGACCTCGTTTCCTCCGAAGCTATGAAGCGGCTTATTTCGCTAGTGCGCGAGGTATTCGACTACGTCGTTATAGACACTCCGCCCATGTCGCTTATGGCGGACGCCGAGATCGTCGCAAGCGCCGCCGATATGAGCGTACTCACCGTCAAATACGACCTCGTTTCCGCCAGGGACCTGAACGATGCGATAGACTCCCTGCGCAGCTGCGGCGCGCATTTTGCGGGCTGCATACTGAACGACATACGGTCTCTGCCCGGCGAGCGCAGAACGGTCGTCGGCTACGGCGGTTACGGCAGGTACGGCAAGTACGGCAGATACGGCAGGTACGGCAAATACGGCCGCTACGGCAAATACGGCAATTACGGCAACTACGGCGCATACGGCGCGTACGGCACGTACGGCACTTACGGCGCCTACGGAACGCGCGGCTATTACGGCCATTACGGGGATGAAACGCCCGAGCCCGACGCCGCATCAAGGGAAGGAGGTGCTGACAATGAGTGAACCCACGACGGCTGCAAGCCACGAGCAGGACGTTGATATGCTCGATATAAAGGGCTTCCTTCTGGACTTCTTCCACAGCTTCAAAAGGCTCTGGTGGATAGTCGCGATAATAATCGTGCTTGCCATGCTGGCCTCGTATTTCCGCGTCAGCAGGAGCTATTCTCCCCTGTACACTGCCGAGGCGACGGTCTCGGTCGAGCTCGTCAACGGCGGCTCATACGCCAACCGCAGCACGGCGGAGCAGATGGGCCTCATATTCCCGTACATACTGAACAGCGGCGTGCTTTCGGAGGTGATAGCGGCGGACCTGGGCACCAGAAGCGTTCCCGGCACCATACGCGCGGAAAGCATTAAGGGCACCAATCTTTTGACGGTCACCGTCAACGGTTACGACCCGCAGCTTACGTATAACGTGCTTCTGTCCGTACTGCAGAACTACCCCGAGGTAGCCCAGTACGTAGTGGGACAGACCAAGCTCACCGTAATCGACGACAGGGGCGTGCCCGCCGATACCGGCAAAACCGCAGTCGTGCGCGGCTCACTGCAAAAGGGCGCGCTGATCGGCGCCGCGATAGGCTTGGCGCTCGTCGTACTGCGTTCGCTCATATTCCGCACCATCCGCAGCGAGAACGAGCTGCTTGCCTACGTCAACATACCGTACCTCGGCACGCTGCCCGTCTGCAAAAGGAAGGAGCGCAGGTACAGCACGCGCGGCGATATAAACATACTCTTTGACAGCAACCGCGATGAATACATAGAGGCCATGCGCCTGGTCAGGACGCGCATAGAGCGCGACTTAGGCCGCGGCAAGGTGCTTATGGTGACGAGCTCCGTCGCGGGCGAGGGCAAATCCACCGTGGCGGCTAACCTTGCCGCGTCCATGGCCTTGAAGGGCATGAAGGTGGTGCTCGTTGACTGCGACCTTAGGAACCCGTCCGTCGGCAGGATGTACAACCTTTCCGGCAAATACCCCGGCCTCTCCGCCGTGCTCGACGGCAAGGCGGAGCTTGAGGACGCCCTCGTAGAGGTCGAGAAGGACGGCCGCGCCACGGGCCTTACACTGCTGCCCGGCGCGGATAAATCCACCCGCATGATAGAGACCCTCAGCAGCAACGCTATGGGCGAGCTGGTGGAGCGTCTGCGCGACGAGGCGGACATAGTTATTCTGGACACGCCTCCCTCCGCGGTGCTGGTCGACGCAATGATGCTGGTGCGCCACGTGGACGGCGTTGCGTACGTCGTTATGAACGACTATGCAAGGCGCCGCTACATAGTGAACGGCATAGAGGAGCTTGCCTCCACCGGCGTCAGCATAACCGGCTTCATAATAAACGGCGGCAAGACCGCGTCCGGCAAGTACGGCTATTACGGCCGCTACGGCAAGTACGGGTACGGCTACGGCAGCGAAAGCAAGGAATCTGACGACAAATGACGCTGTCCGGGAGGCCTGATCCCGGGGCGGGCAGGGCGTCAAACCCCCAAAGGGAGCCATGCCGCATAAGTCTAAAAATCGCGAAAGGACGCCCCGTAAAGGGGCGGCGGCTTGAAGAAATGAAAAAGGAAAAACCTGCTTCAAAGGGCTTCTATTGCCGGGTGGTCAAGCGCAGCCTGGACGTAGTCATTTCGGTGCTTGGGCTCATTGTTTTGTCGCCCGTCATACTCGTTTCGGCGGTGCTCGTGGGGGTCACTTCAAAGGGCCCCGTCATATTCAAGCAAAGGCGCTTGGGCCGCGGCGCAAGGGTGTTTATGATCTATAAATTCCGCACCATGCGCGTCAACAGCGAGCATACCGGCAACGGCGTTTACAGCGACGACAGCGACCCGCGCATGACCCGCGTGGGCAAGGTGCTGCGCAAGCTCTCCATAGACGAGCTGCCGCAGCTTGTGAACATCATAAAGGGCGATATGTCGCTCATCGGCCCCAGGCCGCCGCTCACCTATCATCCCTGGCCCGTCACCGAGTACTCGAGCAAGCAGATACGCATGTTCGAGGTGCGCCCCGGCATCACAGGCTGGGCGCAGATCAACGGGCGCAAGGCCGTGGAGTGGAACAAAAGGATAGAACTCAACGTCTGGTATGTGGATAACGTATCCTTCCTGCTGGACTTGAAAATATTTTTCAGAACCATCGGCAAGGTGTTTACCAACGCCGATAACGAGAACAAGGGTGCTACCGTTATAAAGGACGGACAAAAGCAATGACTGGGTGCTGAGGAGGCTTATATGCTAAAACTCATGTACATTACCAACAGGCCGGAGGTAGCGGCCGCTGCGGAAGCTGCGGGAGTGGACCGCATTTTCGTGGACCTTGAATTCATAGGCAAGGAAGAAAGGCAGAGAGGCCTTGACACCGTCAAGTCCCATCATACCGTGGCAGACGTAGCCGCCGTAAAGGCGGCCGTCAAAAAGGCGCAGGTGCTCGTTCGCGTCAACCCCATACACGGTGAGCTGCCCGATTATTACTCCTCTCAGGAGGAGATCGACGCCGTTATAAAGGCCGGCGCCGATATCGTGATGCTGCCGTACTTCAAAACGGCGGGGGAAGTGGGCGCTTTCGTTCGAATGGTCAACGGGCGCGCAAGGACTATGCTTCTTGTAGAAACGCCCGAGGCCGTTGCGATCGCCGACGAGATAATCCGCATCGAGGGCGTGAACGAGGTGCATATCGGCCTTAACGATCTCAGCCTCGGCTACGGAATGAGCTTTATGTTCGAACCCCTTGCAAACGGGACCGTGGAGCAGCTCTGCGTAAAGTTCCGCAAAAGGGGCATCCCCTTCGGCATAGGCGGGGTCGCATCGCTCGGCAAGGGTATGCTGCCCGCCCAGTACGTGATCAAGGAGCATTACAGGCTGGGCTCCGGCTGCGTGATACTGTCAAGGAGCTTCTGCAACGCCGAAAAGCTCACGAGCATAACCCTTATAAACGAGGTGCTTACCCGCGGCGTGCGCGAGATCCGCGCTCTCGAACGCGAGTGCGAGGAGCATGCCAGGTTCTTCTTCGACAACGAAAGGGAGCTCGTTCGCCTCGTCGAGGAGATAAGCAAAGGAGCGGATGAATGAACCTTCTCATAACGGGCGCATGGCAGGGCGCCGAGGCCCATATAAGCGAGCTTGAGGCCATGGGCCACAGCACGGTATTTCTCCGCATGGAGAAGGACCCGCTCCCGTGCGACGCGGCATGGGTGGAGGGCGCGGTGTGCAACGGCCTGTTCCTGCATCACCCGATGGAGGGGTTTCCGAACCTGCGCTTCGTTCAGCTTACCAGCGCGGGCTTCGACCGGGTCGATATGCGCTATGCGGCCGAGCACGGCATCGAGGTGCACAACGCCCGCGGGGTATACAGCATACCCATGGCGGAATTCGCGCTTTCGGGGGTGCTGCAGCTTTATAAACAGGCGAGGTTCTTTGAGGAGAACCGCGCCGCCCGCAGATGGGAAAAGCACCGCGGTCTTTTGGAGCTTTACGGCAGGCGCGCAGTCATAGTCGGCTGCGGCAGCGTGGGCACCGAGTGCGCAAAACGCTTTGGCGCAATGGGCTGCGGGGTCACGGGCGTGGATATAGCGCCGAGGCTTGACGAAGCTTTTGATGTGATGCTCCCGCTCGAAAGGCTTGACGAGGCCCTGACGGGGGCCGAGGTGCTCGTGCTGACCGTGCCCCTGACCGAGGCTACCGAAAAGCTCATCGACGAGCACAGACTCGGCCTGCTTCCGAGGAACGCGGTAGTCGTCAATATCTCACGCGGCAGGGTGCCGGATGAGACCGCCCTCTGTGAAATGCTGAAGGACGGCCGCATCGCGGGAGCCGTCCTCGACGTGTTCGAAACCGAACCATTACCCGCCTCCAGCCCCCTCTGGGAGCTCGACAACGTCATCCTCACCCCCCATAACAGCTTCGTCGGCGACGGGAACGGGGAAAGGCTGGGGAGAGTGATTGTTCGTAACATAAAAGCTTTATAGGAGAAAATCCGGGATGCGACTCGCTGATATCAAAAAAATAAAGGGTTACTATCGCGACCTTATTGAGGCCGGGGATCCTTCGGTGTACATAAACAAAGTTAATGAACCAACGTTTACCGTAAAGGCGATTGACAGCTTTATTAGGTACGGCACAAGCTTTTCAGAGTTTGCCGGATATGGTTTTTGCGCAAAAAGCCATAAAGAAAAACAAAACTATATGACGCGCAGATATATGTTCCGTTTTTTCGATTGCTATAACCCTGCGGAATATCGTGACAGAATTGGCAATAAAGCCCTTGCTGTAAAGTACTATTCGAAGTATTTATGCAGAGAGCAGTACACCAAAGATGAAGGCTTTGATAGGTTTGTGGATTTTTCCTCAAGGAATCACTGGCTTTTTATAAAAAAGTCCGTGGGTTGGGGCGGAGAAGACGCCCGAAAAGTATTTGTAGAGAGCGAGAAAGACGCAAGACTTATATGGGACTCGTTGACTGATGACGTAGTAGTCGAGCCGGTTGTTGAGAACCATGAGTTCCTTAGGCGCATCCATCCGCAATCGCTTAATACTATCAAAATCACGGTGCTGCAAACGCCTAACGGACCCAAAATAGTAACAGCCATTATTCGGTTTGGTAATGGGACAGATGTTGACAATGTCCACTCAGGTGGGATCGCTGCAGGTATAAACATAGAAACAGGCGAAATAGACACTCCGGCAATGAACAAGCATTTTGAGCGTTTTTCGGCCCACCCGATCACTCATATGCCAATTACGGGCATTATAATTCCGGAATGGGAGCGGATTAAAGAGTTTGCAATACGGGCCTCATTGGTGACGCCTCAGCTGAGGTATACGTCATGGGATATTGCATTGACAGAGAACGGTCCCATCATGATAGAAGGAAACTGGGATGCTGAATTCTACATGGAACAGACTCTATATAACAGAGGGCATCGCAAACTGTTTACAGACTTATTGGAAGGACGCGCATGACTGATTGGACTAAAAGCTTATATACGTTTGGCTATTTGCTGACGAACGATGATGACGCCGCCCTGCGGAAGCTTCCCATGCTTAGCGAATGGAAAAACAGAAGTGTCGGAGAATATCGCCTTTTTGTGCACCCTGAACAAGAGTTCTATTGCTTTGAAACACATGGACGCGCATACCTGCTTGTAGGTCATGCATACGATCCTTTTTCCATGACAGCCAATGAAGACGAAATACTGAAGCGCCTGGCTTCCTTCGATTTTGGATCGGAGGCATACAGGGACAGCTTTGACTGTCTGACGGGCGTTTTCTTTTATGCTGTAATAGAGGGGAATGCCGTGACCGCTGCATGCGACTGTGCAGGCATGCTTGGGGCAAACTATGCCGTTATTAACGGCAAGAAATGCTTCAGCGCGTACAGCCAAATGATAGCGGATATCTATGATCTTAAAGAAGATCCTTATGTGACTAAACTGAAGGGATCAAAGCTGTTTCATTGGTACGGATGGTATCTGCCGGGCGATCTCACCCCGTATAGGGAGATAAAGAGACTCGCGCCCAATACTGAGGTGCGCGTTGGCGAAGAGATCGGTATTAACAGGTTTTATCCGAGAAAGCCTTATGCGGAAGCGAAGGACAAGGAATACGACGGGCGCGTTGCGGAGATCTGCAAGATCATGAACAACACCATGCGCTTGATCGCGGACAAGTGGGATAGGCCCGCTGTTTCGCTTACAGGCGGTACGGACAGCAAAACCACGCTTGCATGTGCGAAAGACATACAGCATAAGTTCTCGTATTTCAGCTATATTTCTTTGCCGAGGGAGCGGGATGACGCCCTTGCCGCGCAAAGCATTTGCGCGGCGTTGGGGCTTGAACACAGGATCTACAACGTTGATACCGACCCTGCCAAATATCCGGAGTTCGAGGAGGTTTCCAAACTGCTGGAGCGGCACTATGCTTTCTTGGGTAAAGCAAACTCCAACGATATCTGCAAAAGGATCGTGCTGAAAGAACAGTTCGATTATGACGTGGAGGTCAAGTCGTGGGTATCTGAAGTGGCACGGGCAAGCCGCTATAAAAAATACGGCAAGAAATCTTTCCCGAGCAGGATCCGTCCCCGAATGCTGACGTCCATGTACAAGCTATTCGCTTTGAATCGCGGAGACGTTCTTCGTACCGATAAGAGGTTTAAAGAATACTTGACAAATACGGAGCTTGAATCGGCGATTAGCAAAACCGGATACCCTTGGACGGAGTTTTTCGTTTGGGAAATAGTATTCGGCGGATGGGGCGGCCTTGCCCTGACAGGAGAGCATATGCTCACCAACGAGATCACCGTTCCTTATAACAACAGGGCATTGTTGGACATGATGCTGCAAACCCCGTTGGATAAAAGACGTACTGACCAGCTTCATCGGGACATGATCCATCTTATGGATGACAGGATCGAGAAGCTGGGAATTCACGTTGTCAACGGAAACGAAACGAAGAAAAGGGAGCTCTTGGAGCGTGCTTACTATGATCTCAATAACGTTCTGCCGTGGTAACGCGGGAACTCTCCTGGGACTTCCATTCGCTTTCAAAGAAAGGTCGATATTGCGATAACTCGCAGTATTGAAGAACGGAACAACGCATAATAGGTGCTTGAAAATGAACATCCTCTACACCGCGACGGTACTTTCCCACATCTGCCAATTTCACCTGCCGCACATGAAGGCGCTGCAGGAGAAGGGGTGGCAGGTGCACGTGGCCGCGCACGACAATCTGGCGGTCAAGAACGGGCTTAAGCTCAGGTACTGCGACAGGTTTATCGAGACGCCGTTCGACCGCTCGCCAAAAAGCCCGAACAACGTCAAGGCGTACAGGCAATTGAAAAAGCTGCTGGCGGAGGAGCATTACGACGTGATCCTCTGCAATACGCCCATGGGCGGGATCGTCACAAGGCTTGCGGCGAAAAAAGCCCGTAAGCGCGGCACAAAGGTCGTATATATGGCGCACGGGTTCCATTTTTTCAAGGGATCGTCCAAGAAAAACTGGCTCGTGTACTACCCGATAGAGAAGCACATGGCAAGGCTTTGCGACCTTATCATAACGGTCAACAAAGAGGATTATGAGCTTGCCGGGGAGCGCTTCGGCAAGAGGACGCGCGTTGAGCGCATACACGGCGTAGGCGTTGACGAGGGGCGTTATCACCCCGCGCTTCCTGCGGAGCAGCTTGCGATGCGCGCCGCCGAGGGGCTTAAGGAGAACGACTTTGCGATACTCTGCACGGGCGAGCTGAACGAAAACAAGGATCAGTCCACGCTGATCCGCGCCGCCGCAATGATAAGGGACGAGCTGCCCGGGCTCAAGGTGCTGCTTGCGGGAAACGGCCCCAAAGAGGCGGAGCTCCGCGCGCTCATAAAGGAGCTCGGGCTTGAGGACACGGTAAAGCTCCTCGGCTACCGCACGGACCTCGAGCGGGTCACGCCCGCCATGGACCTCATCGTTTCGTGCAGTCACCGAGAGGGGATGCCGCTCAACATAATAGAAGCGATGCTGTGCAAAAAGCCCGTCGTCGCGTCGCACAACCGCGGACATGACGAGCTTGTGTCGGATGAAACCGGCGCGCTGATACCCGCCGGGGACGCGCGGGGCTTTGCCGAGGCCGTTTTGAGCTTTGCAAAGGACCCGGAGAAGCGCGCTGCAGCCGGCGAACGCGGGGCGGTCAAGGCCGCGCCGTACTCCGTGGGCGAGGTCAAAAAGGAATTCGCCCGCATACTGGAGGGGCTGACGGAACGATGAAGGTCGGTATCTTAACGCATTACAACGTCTATAACATGGGCGCTCAGCTCCAAATGATATCGCTGGAGGCCTGGCTGCGCGAGCTCGGGCATGAGGTCGTCATTCTGACCTATAAAAAGAATTTCGACTTTATGCAGGGCGAGAAGGAGCGCAACTCCGCCTCGTGGAAGGCGCTCCCGTTCTATATAAAGCATTACCTCATCGAAAAGGGGCCGGGGCTTACGCTGTTCAACTACCGCAAGGTAAAGGCCATCGACCGCAGCATAGCAAAGCATGCGTTCGCGCCTTACGACAGGAGCGGCTGCGACGCGGTCGTGATCGGCAGCGACGAGGTGTTCAGCATAGACGTGGGCTGCAACCCCATGATGTACGGTCACGGGCTGGGCGGAGTGCCCGCCGTGGCGTACGCGCCGGCGTTCGGCAGGACGACGGAGGATACGCTGCGCGAGTTCGGCTGCTTTGACCTTGTAAAAAGCGGGCTCGAGGGTATGTTTTCGCTCTCCGCAAGGGACGCGCATACCCGTGAAATGATAATGAGCATGACCGGGCGCGAGGCGCCGCTCGTATGCGATCCGGTGCTGCTGTATGACGGCGAGTTAGGGACGGAAACCAAACGGATAGGCAAGCCCTACCTTCTGGTCTACGCATACGACTCGAATATGACGAACAAGGACGAGATCGCCGCGATACGTGCTTATGCGAAAAAGCACGGACTTATCACGGTTTCCGCGGGGACCTATCACGCATGGTGCGACAGGAATATCTCCTGCGGGCCGGAGGAGTGGTACGGGTATTTCCGCCGCGCGGCCTGCGTCGTGACGGACACCTTCCACGGCAGCGTCGTCGCCATGAAGAACCATTGCCGCGTCGCCGTGTTCGTGAGGAAGAGCATAAACGCCTTCAAGCTTGAATCGCTGCTTGAGGTGACGGGTATGCAGGGGCGGAGGCTGAGCGCCATAACGGAGGCGGAGCTTGACCGGGTGCTCTCGGAACCGGTCGATTACGCCGAGACCGACAGGCGGATACGCGCGCTTGCCGAAGAGAGCGGGGAATACTTGAAAAACGCTTTGGAACGGGTGGAAAATGGACAGCATTAACAGGCAAACCGAATGGCCCTGCTCCGGCTGCGGCGCGTGCGCCGCGGTCTGCCCGCACGGCGCGATAGTGCTGAAGCCGGACGAAGCCGGCCTGCTGACGGCCTGCGTCGACGGCGAAAAATGCGTCGGCTGCGGGCTGTGCACGCGGGTCTGCCACAGGTTCTCGGATGAGGTCGCCGGGTGCGATCTGAGGGAGAGCGCCCTTTACGCCGTGCAGAGCGCGAATGCCGAAACGGTCAAAAACTGCTCCTCCGGCGGGCTCGCGCACGAGCTTGCCGTGTGGGCGATCAAAAACGGGGGCAAAGCCGTCGGCGCCGTTTACGATACCGGAACGGACAAGGTGTTCCATGAGATCGTCTGCGACGAGCGGAGCGTGAAAAAACTGGACGGTTCCAAGTATCTGCAGAGCGATACGCAGAAGGCGTTTGCCGAAGCGGTACGGCAGGCAAGGAAGGATCCCGAAGCGCGCTTTGCGGTGTTCGGCACGCCCTGCCAGATCGCGGGGCTTGCAAAGGCGGCGGCGCTCCTTGGAGTCAGGGAGCGGTTCCTGCTCGTCGAGATATTCTGCCACGGAGTCCCGCCCCGCGGCCTGTGGGAGAAGCAGACCGAGCGCATCCGAAAAAAGCTCAAAGCCGACCGGTTCGACAGCCTGCGCTTCAGGTACAAAAAGGACGGGTGGCACAGCTACTGCATTCGCGCGGACGCGGGCGGCAAGGTTTTTTACGGCCCCCGCGAGAGGGAGCTTTTCTGGCAGGTCTACTTTGAAAACGTGCTTCTGGGCGACGCCTGTATGACCTGTCGGCTCAGAAAGGAGGTCTCGCTTGCGGACCTCAGGATAGGCGACTATTGGGGCAGGCGCTATCAGAGCCGCAGCGACGGCGTGTCCGCCGCGTTCGCCCTGACAGACGCGGGCCGCGCCGCCATGGAGGAACTGCTTTGCTCAAGCGCGGTGCTTGCGCTCGACCCCGGCACGCCGGAGGAGATGCTCCGGGCGCAGAATATGGCGGGCTATGCCGACGCCGACGCCCACCGCAGGGCGATGGAGCTTATAAAAAACGGCGCCCCGGTTGAAAAAGCGGTGCGGGCGTACCGCCGAAGGGAAACGGCAAAACAGAAACTGAAACGAGCGATCCTAATGGCGAGCATGGCGCTGCCGTCAAGCCTTCGCAGTAAGATCAAGAAAAAGATCTAACGGCATACGAATCGAGGAAACTATGGAGAAAATACACGTACTGCACGTTGTCGGCCAAATGAACTTCGGCGGCACAGAAGCATTCTTAATGAATCTGCTTCGTGTGATCGACCGTGAAAAGTATCAGTTTGATTTTGTGGAGCAGCTACAGGAAGAGTGCGCTCATGATAAAGAGATCCTGTCGCTTGGCAGTAAGATCTATCGTTGCCCCCATATAAGCCCTCTTACGCTCGGCAGCTACCGCAAATGGTGGAGAGAATTCTTTCGCGAGCATCCTGAATACCGTATCGTTCACGGGCACAGCCGCGGCTCCGCTCCTCTGTATCTGGATGAAGCGAAAAAAGCGGGAAGGATAACGATAGCGCACTGCCACAGCAATTCCCACGGCAAGGGGATCAGAGGAGCGGCAAGGTATGTTTGGCAGCTCCCGCTAAGGCATATGGGAGATTACCACTTTGCGTGTTCCAACGCTGCAGGCGTTTCCCAGTACGGAGAGGGCACTGCGTTTACGGTGATCAATAACGGCATCCTTTCGGATCGGTTTAAGTGGAATCCCGAAACGCATAAACGAATTCGTGAGCGCTACGGTATATCCGACGACAGCCTTGTTGTAGGCAACGTGGCTCGGTTTGAGCTGCCGAAGAACCATAAGTTTCTGATAGAGATTTTCAGTGCTATCCACAAAAAGCTCCCCAACGCCAAGCTTATGCTCGTTGGAACCGGCTCTTTGGAACACGAGATCAGAGAGCAGGTCGAGCGGTTGGGCTTGAATTCCTCGGTTGTTTTTGTGGGGAACCGCAGCGATGTTTACGAGTATTATCAGGCTATGGACGTGTTTTTGCTGCCCTCGTTGTACGAAGGTCTCCCGCTGGTAAGTGTTGAGGCCCAGGCTTCCGGATTGATCAGTTTTACCAGCGACAAGGTAGTTGCCCCGGAATGCAAGGTAACAGAACTCATGCACTTCATTCCTCTTGAAAACACTCATGAACAATGGGCTGAGCAGATCCTGGAGACCGTGAAAAAGAGTGAGCCGCGTCGGGATCATTCCGAAGCTGTAAAAAGGGCGGGTTTTGATATCAGCGAGACTGCTGAGTGGCTTTGCGGTTTCTACAGAAAGGCGCTTGAAAAAGATGACTGAACCGAGGGATATCCTGCTTTCGATCGTTACTCCGACGTATAACAGAGCAAACTGCTTAAAAGCATGCTTTGAGTCCCTGCGCCGGCAAACGTCGGGAGGATTTGAATGGATCCTGGTAGACGACGGCAGCACCGACGGTACTGAGGAGCTTTCGAATACCTTCTCAAACGGAGGGTTTCCGTTCCGCTATGTAAAAAAAGAGAACGGCGGGAAGCATACCGCGTTGAATGCGTCGCACCCGTATATCAGAGGACGATACGTGCTGATACTCGACAGCGACGATACGCTGACGGTGGATGCGGTCTCGCAGGTCATAAACGCATGGAACAGGTGGGAGGACGACCCCGGTATCGGGATCGTGACCCTGCTTAAAGGCCCGGACGAAGAGCACCCCAACTGCTATGCCGCAGATGAGAACGTACCGGTGGACATCATGGCCTACCGAAGGATAACAAACGGCAGCAGCGACGCCTGCGAGGTTATCCGGGCTGAGCTGTTCAGAAAGTACCCGTTTCCGGTTTTTCCGGGAGAGAAGTTCATTTCAGAGGGCGCGCTCTGGAACCGTGTCAGCTTTACGCATAAATGCGTTTATGTGAATAAGGTCGTTTATTTGTGCAGCTATCTTGAGGGAGGGCTGACAAAGTCAGGCAAGCCTCTTCGTATCCGCAATCCCTACGGCGGCATGTACACGGCCAATTTGAATATGGCTGAAAAAAACGGATTTAAGCGCCGGATCAAAAACGGACTTCTGTATACATGCTATGGCTGTTTTGCAAGGCTGACGCCCCGAAAAATGGCAAGCGCCTGCGACCATGCCGCGCTTATGTATGCGTGCCTCCCTGCGGGTTGGCTCCTGCATTTATACTGGAAAGCGAAATACTGACCGATGCGCAGACGCTTATCCTGAAAAGAACCGGCAAGATCGAATACGCTCATTGTGATGAGGTAAACCGCATGAAGTATTCCGTTATCATACCTGCCTATAATGAACGGTCGACGATAGGCCGCTGTCTGGACAGTATTCTTCCGCAGCTGCCCGAAAGCGCCGAGGTGCTGCTGATAGACGACGGCTCCGACGACGGCACCGTTGAAATATGCCGCGAATACGCGGCAAAGTTCCCGGGCATCACACTTGTTGAAAAGCCCAACGGCGGAGTTTCGTCCGCGCGGAACGCGGGCCTCGATTTGGCAAATGGAGAATACGTGCTGTTCATCGACGCCGACGACGCCGTAACGCATGACTATTTTGCCGTGATCGACGCCGCGCTTGAGGATTCGCCGGATATGCTTCTGTTCGAGAAGCACATAATGGGGGCATCCGGCGCTGCCCGCAGGTCCCGCGGAAGGGGGCATATCGTTGTAGACCGGGAGAGGACGGCGTGTTTCGTTTCAAAATGCCTGCGCCGTCAGGTGCTCAACCTCATCACGACGAAGGCCTTTCGCAGGGAAGTAATTGAAACTCACGGCCTGCGGTTTGACGAGCGGCTTGAGATCGGAGAGGATAAGGCGTTTGCGTTCGCGTTCTCGCTGAAAGCCGAAAGCGTCAAAAAGATACGGGACGAGCTTTATTATCTGTCCGTGGACGACCCGAATTCGCTCTCAAGGCGCAAGCGGGACAGGCTCTGTGAAAGCGTGTTGACGGAACACCGGATAATGTCAGACATGCTTCTCGCCGCCGATATCCCGGAGTCCGGCAAAAGGGCGTACGAAAAGGCGCTGAACTATTCCTTCTATCGCAGCGCTTACACGGTCGTGGGAGAGCTGAACAAGTTCGAGCTGACAAAGGCGGAGCGCAGGGAAAAGACCCGGGAGATACTCGAGGCTTTTTCGCGCGAGGAGGGTTTTGAGCCGAAGGATATCGGGTGCGCGGCCTTGGCCTGCCCCGTTCGGAATAAAAAGGTAAGGCTGATGGACTGCGCTATGCGCTGTTGCACGAAACGAGGCAGAATATGAAAAAAGTATTGATAATCGCCGGCGCGCTGCATATAGGCGGAGCGGAGAAGGTCTGCCGTGATATCGGGCTTTTTGCAAAAGGCCGCTGCGAGGTCCATTATCTGGTGTTCGGCGACAGGGTCGGCGAATACGAGGCCGAGCTGTTGGAAGCGGGCTGCAGGGTCCTGCATGCGGCCGCTCCCGCCAGCGGACACAAGGCATACTTCGACTATCTCATGCGGCTGATCCGCAAAGAGCGCTATGACGTTATCCACTCCCATACAATGTTCAATTCGGGGTGGGCTATGCTGGCGGGCAAACGCTGCGGGGTTCCGGTGCGTATAGCGCATTCGCACTCCGCGCTGGAGGTGCCAATGCCGCTCTATAAGAAATGCTATGAGTCGCTTATGCGCCGCATGATATTGAATAATGCCACGGTTTGCGCGGCGTGCGGGCAAAAAGCCGGTGAACGTCTTTACGGCAAAAAGGCCTTTGAAAGCAAAGGGGTATTGCTGATAAACGGTATTCAAACCGCAGTGTTTGCATATGACGAGGCTGCAAGAGAGCGGATCCGCAGAGAACACGGGCTGGAAGGCAGGTTTGTTATAGGTCACGTCGGGCATCTGGCGGACGTCAAAAACCAGAGCTTCCTTATAAAAATGATGCCAAGGCTTCTTCTGCGCAGGCCGAACGCCTTACTTCTCATGCTTGGCGAGGGCAGCGACAGGCAAATGCTGGAGGCGCTTATAGAGCAGCTGGGCCTTAAGGAACGGGTGCTGATGACGGGTAACGTCCGCAACGTGAACGAATACCTGTCCGCTATGGACGTGTTTGCGTTCCCGTCGCTTTACGAGGGGCTGCCCCTGTCCATAGTCGAAGTGCAGGCGAACGGGCTTCCCTGCATCATCTCGGACAGAGTTCCGAAGGATGTTTTCGTGACCGATCTGCTTAAGGCGCTGCCGCTGGATAACGCCGACGAGTGGATCGACGCCGTTTGCTCGGCGCAGCGAAAAGACAGCGGGGAATACTGCGCGCTCGTGCGCGGGGCCGGAATGGACGTGCAGGGGTTCCTCGAAAAGGTCTATTCGCTTTATGGGGTCTGACCGACCCTGAAATAATGAAAATAGGATCGCGGCATACCGGCCGCTGCGTTCCGTTGTGGATCGGAAAGGAAGAATATGAGTTCACGCCATTTGTTTGTCAGAATTCTTTACAAGGGGTTGGCAAAGCATTTGCCGCTTTCGGACAGTCATTTCAATTTGGGAGGTAAAGCGCTGCGGCGTTTCTGCGCAAAGCGTGCGCTGCCGTTCTGCGGCGAGAATGTGAACATTGAACGAGGCGCGGAGTTTGCCTGGGATCTGAGAATAGGCGATAACTCCGGCGTTGGGATCAATGCGCTTATTTCGTCCGGAGTCGTGATAGGCACGGACGTTATGATGGGGCCCGACTGTATGCTGTTCACGACCAACCACGGCATGAAACTGGCAGGCGCGCCCATGTGGCGGCAAAGCTCGTCAAAGCCTGATCCTATTGTGATAGGGAATGACGTTTGGATAGGCGCAAGGGTCATCATACTTCCGGGTGTTAACGTGGGCGACGGAGCGGTCATAGGAGCCGGTTCTGTTGTGACAAAGGATGTTCCGCCGTGCGCTATTGTGGCGGGGAATCCCGCAAAGCTTATACGGATGAGGGACGATGAATGAAAAACGTTTTGTTTGTGATCCCAACCATGCGAATGGGAGGCGCAGAGAAAGCGCTTGTTTCGCTGCTGAACAGCTTGGACCCAAACAGGATCAAGGCGGATGTTTTTCTTTTTGAGCATGGCGGAGTGCTGCAGAACCAGCTCCCGGATTGGGTAAACGTGCTGCCGGAGGATGCGGTGACCCGTGCAATGACGCTGGAGCTCAGGACGTATTGGCGCGATCTGTTGAGGAAAGGAAGGATCTCCGCCGCCGCCGCGAGGCTTTGGATCAGCGTGCGATCGCCTCTCCGGGCAAGGCTCGGCATGAAACCGGCTTCAAGCTGGAAAACGGTTTCAAAGCATATTGCTTCCCTGCCCGGTCGGTACGATGCGGCTGTTGGATTTTTAGAGGGATTCGCCGACTTTTTTGTTCTTGATAAGACGAATGCGGCTAAGAAGATCGCATGGATACATTCGGACCTCGGTATGCAGCAGACAACAGCGGAGGACGCAGAGAGCTATCGGTATTTTGACAGCGCCGCCACTATCACTGAAGCCTGCAGGGAGTCTTTTGCCGATGCTGTCGGCGTTTCGAGGGACAAGGTATGCGTGATAAAAAACATAGTATCCCGGGATCAGATCCTTAAAATGGCCGAGGAAGTGGAACCGAACTGGAGGGAGGGGATTCCTCATATAGTGACCGTCGGAAGGCTGGAATACCAAAAGGGAAGCGATATCGGTTTGGAGGCCTGCAGAGTACTTGCCGAAAAGAACGTTGAGTTTTGCTGGCATTTTATTGGGACGGGCAGTTTGATGGATAAACTGCGGAGCAAATCCGTGCAGTATGGTTTGGAGGAGCGATGTGTGTATGAGGGGCAAAAAGAGAACCCTTATCCGTACATGAGACGCGCGGAAATACTCGTTCAGCCTTCAAGAGTAGAGGGAAAGTCGATCGTACTGGACGAAGCGAAGATCCTCGGCAAGGCGATCGTCGCGGCGGATTATCCGTCTGTATCCGACCAGATCGAAAACGGAGTGACGGGGGTGGTTGCGGCTACCTCGCCTGAGGCGCTGGCGGAGCAGATCATTCGGTTGATCGATGACCCGGCGTTAAGGAAGAAGCTGGAAAAATATTCACGAGAAGCAGCCTGCGATACGACCGAACAGGAGCTGGAAAAGTTCTACGGCCTCATAGAAAACTGACTGAGTGCAAAGGGCTTTTGTTGGAACGAAGAGGAGGGGAACGATTGAACGCAAACGATCGAGGCTTTGTCACAATAGCCACCGGCAAGGAGCATTATTACCGCATAGCGTATAACCTGCTGTGCTCGTACAGGCTGAATGCGGGGCGGTATCCCTTTGCGATCATATGCGACAGGGATAACGAATACACGGCCGCGTTCGACAAGACCGTGCGCCTTGAAAACCCGTCGAACAGCTACATGGATAAGCTTCGGCTCTTCGATTGCCTGCCCTATGACGAAACGATCTTCATCGACGCCGACTGCCTGGTTTACGGGGATATCGACCGCTGGTGGGAGCTCTTTGAAAAAGCCGGCGACTGCTCGGTGTTCGGCTGCGCATACGACGACCTTGATACCGACAAGGGCTGGTTTATGACCCGCGGCATGGGCAAATACCGCGACAGGATATGCTTTGTCCCGAGCTTCAGCGGAGGCGTCTATTATCTTCGGAATACCGAGACCTGCAAAAGCGTTTTCGATACGGCAAAGGAGGCTGCGGCGGAATACGGCAAATACCCGTTTGCGATATTCTCTCATCCCGCGGACGAGCCCGTCATCGCCCTCGGCATGGCCGTGAACGGCTGCCGGCCGGTGGAATGCGGCGACGTAGGACTCTATACTTACCGCCGTTTTACCCGTGCGGATATTGATGTTCCGCGCGCCGAGTGGTATTATAATGGGGAGTGGCGCAGCATAAAAGCCATTCATTGGGGCAGCTTCGGCACCATGAAGGCGTTCTACCTTTTTGAGACGTCGAAGGCAAAACGGAAGCTCGCCGGCAAGCCCCGCAAAGGGCTCGGATGGACGCTGCTCTATCGATTCAGGCTGCTGTATCTCGCGCTTCACGCGTGCGATGCTGTCACGCTGTGGAAGCGCGTTTGGCGCAGGGTCAAAATACGGCTCAGACGGGGGTAGAAAGTGCTGAAGGTGCTTTTCTTTATTGAAACGCTCGGCGGCGGAGGGGCGGAAAAGGTGCTTTGCGATCTGGTCAACCATATGGACCGGACCAAGTTCGATATCGCGGTGCAGACGCTCTGGCCGTCGGAAGGGCGCAAAAAGCTTGCCGACGGGATACGCTATAAAAGCGTGTATCCCTCGCGCAGCAGGGCGAATGTGATGAGGATGCGCATTGAAAGCGCGCTTGGATTGACGTACAGGCTGCATATCAGGGATGATTACGATATCGAGGCGGCCTATCTTGAAATGGGCTCCACCAAGATGATCGCGTCCTCCTCCAACAAAAAGGCAAAGAAGATCGCGTGGGTGCACTGCGACTTGGCGTCAAGGGCAAAGGACCTCGAAAAATACGTAAAACAGGCGGCTCTGGCCTACCGCAGGATCGACAGGGTCGTTTGTGTATCAAAGGATGCCTTGCAGAGCTTTAGAGCTCTGTTTGGGGATGAAACGCCCGCAGAAGTGCTTTATAACACCGTGGACGACTCCGAGATCTTACGCATGGCCGAGGAGCCGCTGCCCGAAGGCTTAAAAAAACGCCGCATGACGGTGGTCACGCTCGGCAGGCTTACCCACCAAAAGGCTTACGACCGGCTCCTGAAGGTGCATAAGCAGCTCGTTGACGAGGGCTTTGAATACGACCTTTGGATATTGGGCGAGGGCGAGGAGCGCGCAAGGCTCGAAGCATATGCGAAGGAGAACGGGCTCACGGATTCCGTCAGATTCTTCGGATTTCGCAATAACCCGTATCCTTTCGTTAAATGCGCGGATCTTTTGGTGTGTTCATCCCGCTTTGAGGGGCTTAGCACGTTCGTGACGGAGGGCCTCATACTCGGCAAGCCCATCGTGACGACTGACTGCACGGGCATGAGGGAACTGCTGGGAGATTCCGAGTACGGGTTCATCACCCCAAACAGCAGAGAGGGGCTGTACGTCGGCATGAAGAAATGCCTGAGCGAACCGGCGCTTTTGAAGCTTTACGAGGAAAGGGCCGGAGCCCGCGGAAAGGATTTTTCCGCGGAAGCGCTTACGAGAAAAACAGAAGCTTTTTTGGAAAACGCGGCAAAGGAAAAAAGACCGGGATGCCGATGACGGCGTCCGGATCCGAAAGACAGACGACAGCGACCAAGCCCGAATCGGGTGGAAAGGAGGAATATGAATACAAACATTCATTATATTCTGTTTGTAGCAGTGCTGTTTATCGCGCTGTTTTATACTCTCCGCCCGACCCTGAAGCGTAAGAAACACGTAGTTGAGATAATCACCGTGGTGCTGACCGCGTTCAGCGGGCTGCGTTCATGGTGGATGGGCGACCTGATAAAGTACTACACGCTTTACAGAAGCTGCAACGGCACGGATTGGCAAACAGCGGTTGTGGGAAAGTGGACCAATATGGGCATACGCGTGTTCTTCAGACTCATGGGCGCCGTTGGGGTAAGCTACGACGTATGCATATTCATCATAGCTGCGTTTGCCGCGATAAGCCTCGGCGTACTAGTTTATCGGTATTCCACGTCGCCCTTCGTGAGCTACCTGATGTACATAGGAATGGGCTTCTACTTGTTCACGTTCTCGGGTCTTAAACAGACCATCGCCATGGGCTTCCTGTGCTTTGCGATGATGAGCCTTCTGGAACGAAAGCTTCCGCTGTTCCTTCTCTGGACTGCAGTCGCCGGATTCTTCCATGCTCCCGCATTGGTATTTTTGTTGGCGTATCCGTTTGCCCATAAAAAGGTCGACCGCCTGTACCTGCTGTTCATCGCCGCAATGCTGGGCCTGGTGTTCCTGTTCAGAGACCGTTTGGTGTCCGTGCTCTCCGAGCTGTATCAGGATGATGCTGACGCATTCGGCGAAGCAAAAGAGCTTATCGGCGGGCGCTTCCTTATGATGGTGCTGATACTCGTGGGCGGATACTATCTCAGACCTGTACGCCGCAGCGACGTAACGTATGCAAAGGTCTATAACGTGATGGTGCTTGCGGCAATGTTCCAAACGTTTTCGGTCTACAACAACGTGTTCTCGCGCCTTACGGATTATTTCTATCAGTTCATAGTGATCTTCCTTCCCATGGCGCTGCGGCCGCGGGGAGGGCTGCCATCCGCACAGGTGCAGATGGAAAGCCCGGGTTACTACCGTCACAGGGATATCTATACGATAGCAGTGATCGGCATCACCGCATACACCGCATATTATTATTGGGACTACATAGCGGGCTCGTATAACATACTGAAGGACTTCTGGTTCTTCTGGCAGATGAATCCCTACTCGCTTTACGGAGCTTGATATGCCGAGATTCAGCTTCATAGTTCCGGTCTACAACTGCCGGCAATATTTGGAGGAATGCGTAAACAGCATCCTGGCGCAAACGGTGTCCGACTTCGAGATACTGCTCGTTGACGACGGATCGGCCGACGGCAGCGGCGAGCTGTGCGACAGGCTTGCGGAGAAGGATCCGAGAGTTCGTGCGTATCATAAGGCCAACGGAGGCGCCGCAAGCGCAAGGAACCTCGGGATAGAAAAGGCCGGGGGCGATTTCGTTCTTTTCGTTGACTGCGACGATACGGTCGAAGAGGAGCTTCTTAAAACCGTTGAACCGTATCTTGACGATCCAGGATGCTTGCCCGTTTACGGAATGAGTTTTGATTATTGGGATGACGCTGGAGGTCTCGTTAAAACCGAGCTTTACTGCGCAGCCTTCCCGGGCGGCCATGAACTCACGGAGGCCACAGAGAAGCTCCCCGCTTTTTTTGAGGACAACGTGTTCTCAAGCGCCTGCAACAAGGTCTTTTCGCTGAAGCTCCTGCGCGAAAAGGGGCTGCGCTTCAGGGAGCACATGCGGCTTTACGAGGATCTGGAGTTCGTGCTGCGCTTCCTGTGCTGTTTCGAAAGGATACAGGTGATAGGCCGCGGGCTGTATCACTATCGGCATAGGATCGGCGATGCGCACCTTGATAACAGGGTGGAGGACCTGAGCCGGGTGAAGGCCGATCTTGCCCCGCTCAACCGAGCGTTTCGTGCATTCGGAGAGCGCACGGGTATGCTCCGGACCACGGCAAGCGTGTCGGCAGATCTTTATATTGCAATGCTCGAATGGCATTTGCTCAAAAACAAACCGGGAGAGGCTGAACTTCGCATGAGCCTGCCCGAATATGCTGCGGAGGAGGGTTTCCGCAGGGCGCTTGGGGACGGGGCAGAGCTCGATCCCGCTAAAAAGGAGCTGATTGCGCTGATCGACGCAGGCAGCTTTGCAAAGATACGGCGTAAGTTTACGGCAAGACGGCTGAAGCTTGCGCTAAGGAGAGCGGCGAAGCGCCTGCTCGGACGCTGAGAGGACGGTGGCATGAGAGATATCTCGTTGAAGGAAATGCAAAGGATCGAGCTCGATCTGCTGATGGAGCTGGACGCGGTATGCAAAAAGCACGGCCTGCGGTATTATATCGACGGGGGCACGCTGCTCGGCGCAATGTGCTACGAGGGGTTCATACCGTGGGACGACGATATCGACCTTAAAATGCCCCGCCCGGATTATGAAAAGCTGAAGGGGCTGACGCATGAGTTCCCGCCGCACATAAAGGTGCGCTTCCCGTCAAGGGACGACTGCGAATACACCTTTTTGAAGCTCGTCGACACTCGCACGGTGCTGATCGAAAAGACCGGGGACCGCACCAAGCGATCGGGCGTATACGTAGACGTGCTTCCCATGGACGGGCATCCCTCGGACGAGCGGGAGTGCGCACGGCACTTAAAAAAGCTCGGGCGGCTCAACACGCTGTTTCACAGCTCGTTTGACCGCTTTAAGGGAATGCGCAGCTCAAAATCTCCCGCGGCGCGCATAAAGGGCGCGGTCTATGCGCTGATCTACACTCCGTGGGGCGTGTTTAAGAGGCTCGAGAGGACGGCCGCAAAGTACCCCTACGACGGCAGCGCGCGGGTCGGGCTGCTGGTCGAGGGAGACCCCGTTAGGGAACGCTTCGAGAAGGATTGGCTCGAGCCTCCGACAGAGCTTGAATTTGAGGGGCATATGCTCCCGGCGCCTCCCGGCTATCGGCGGCATATGGAGCTTTTCTACGGCCCCCACGTTACGAAGCCGGAAAGCTATCATAACCTGCCCCGCTACCCCGGGAACCATGACTATACGGTGTATTGGAAGGAGTAATCAATGGGTTTCAACATCGCGCACATATCCAAATACGCAAGATGGCTCCGCAAGGAACACGAAAACTACAGGGACGCCTGCCTCGTTTCCAAGGAGCTTGCGAAGATCAAGCGCAGGCTCGATTACGCGCAGCTTTTCGGCAAAACCGAAAAGGCGGAGCGCCTGTCCGATGAAAAGCACGAGTGGATACTGCGCTATCTGGCAGGGAAATGCCCCGAAACGTTGAATAAATACGGGAATATGCCTGCCCCGGAGGGCGTTGGAGAGCCGAACCCGGAGATCAAGGTATGGAGCATGTGGTGGCAGGGCGAGGAAAAAGCGGACAAGCTGTTCCGTATGTGTATAGACAGCGCAAGAAGGCATACGCATCAGCCTGTAATCACATTGGACAGGGACAACTACAATCAGTACTTTGAGATCCCGGAGCACATCCTTCGCAAGCAGGAGGAGGGCAAGATCGCGCTTCAGCACATTTGCGATCTGATGGTGGTATCCATACTTGCGGCGGAGGGCGGATTCTTTACAGGCGCTACCGTCTGGTGGTCGCAGGACGCGACCGAGGAACTGCTCAGGGCGCCGTTCTGGACCTGCCGCGCGGTGTCGGAAAGCCACGTCAATATGTCGCGTTCGCGCTGGGTGGGATACGTTTTAGCCGGCAGGAAGGAGTTCCCGCTGTTCTCGTTTGCCAGAGACTGCCTGCATGAGTATTGGAAAAACTGCGATAAGGCCGTTGATTATCTGATGCTCGACTATATCTTCGAGCTTGCGTACAGGTCCATCCCCTGTGTGCGCGAGACGATAGACGCCCTGCCGGAGAAGAACAATATGCTCCGCAACGAGCTGATAATGCACCTCTCCGACCCGTACGATCCGGAGAGCTTTATGCGCTACACCGAGGGCGACACGTTTATGTATAAGCTGTCGTGGAAATTCGGACGAAAGGACGAAGTGACCGCCGACGGCAGAATGACCAATTACGGAGCAATGCTCCGCGAATGCGGGGAGGATTTTTAACCGTGAAACCCTTTTTGCTGTATTTCCCAAAGCGCGGTGACGAACGCGGATGGCTTGTCGTTGCGGAGGGCAACAAGGACGTGCCCTTCGACATCAAGCGCATATTTTATATCTACGGTACGGAGCCCGAAGCTGTACGAGGCAAGCACGCCAACCGAAACAGCGAGTTCGTACTCGTAAACGTCGCCGGCAGCTGCAAGGTGCTGACTCGCGACGGCAAAGGCGACGATACTGTATTCGAGCTGAACAAGCCCAATATGGGCCTCTATATTCCCAAAATGGTGTGGAAGGATATGTACGATTTTTCAAGCGACAGCATCCTTTTGTGCATATCGAGCGAAGCCTACGACCCGAACGAATACATCAGGTCGTACGAGGCTTTTGCGGAAGAAGTGAACGGTGACTAAAATGGTGGATTTCGTTAAACTCAAAAGGCAGTACGATCGTTTTGCCTCCGAATACGAGGAGGCGGCTCTCCGGGCTCTGCGTTCGGGCTGGTACATTATGGGCGGGGAGCTTGAGGCTTTTGAAGCGCAGTTTGCGCATTATACCGGCGCGGGGTACTGCGTGGGTCTTAATTCCGGCCTCGACGCGCTTACGCTTGCCGTTCGTGCGCTGGGGATAGGCCCCGGCGACGAGGTCATAGTTCCCGCCAATACCTACATCGCCAGCGTTTTAGGCGTTACCGAGAACGGAGCGACGCCGGTTTTTGTTGAGCCGGACGAGTATTTCTGCTTAGACGCCGAAAAAATAGAGGCGGCGGTCACTCCCCGCACGAAAGCGATACTGCCCGTTCATCTTTACGGGCAGCCCTGCGACATGGAGAGGATCTGCTACGTTGCCGAAAAGCACGGCCTTTACGTTATCGAGGATTGCGCACAGTCCCACGGTGCGCGGATAAACGGCAGGCTCACGGGAACGTTCGGCACTGTCGGATGCTTTAGCTTCTATCCCACAAAGCCGCTCGGCGCGCTCGGCGATTCGGGCGCCGTCATCACGAACGACCCTGCGTTAGCTGATAGGGTGCGCAAGCTGCGCAATTACGGAAGCGGCGTAAAGTACGTGAACGAGCTCGAGGGCGTCAATTCAAGGCTCGACGAGGTGCAGGCGGCGGTCCTTCAAGTCGGGCTCAGGCATCTCGATGAGGGCAACGAGTATCGCCGCCGTATAGCGGAACGCTATCTGAAAGGCGTCCGCAGCGACCTCGTTACTCTCCCCGTTACCCGCCCGGGGGCCGAGCATGTCTATCACGTGTTTGCCGTGCTGTCGGAGCACCGCGACGCGCTCCAGAAGCATCTGGCGGATAAAGGTGTTAAGACGCTCATCCACTATCCGATCCCGCCCCATTTGCAGGAATGCTATGCCCGCCTCGGGTACGGCAGGGGAAGCTTCCCCGTAAGCGAGGCCTATGCGCAAAACGAGCTCAGCCTGCCCATCTACATGGGCATGCCGGATGAGGACGTTGAGGCAGTGATAGAGGCGGTCAATTCTTTTGAGGTGTAGAATGGAAGTCAGACTCAGGCCGCTTTGCCGTAAGGACGCTCCGTTCATGCTGGAGTGGATGACCGACCCCATGATCACGCGGTTTTTCAGGTTCGACGCCTCAAACGTGTCGCTTCAAACCTGCGAGGAGTATATAGAAAGCGCGGCAAAAGCAGAGGATGCGGTCCACTTCGCGATCGCAGACGAGCGCGACGAATACCTTGGCACGATCAGCCTGAAGGACATAGACCGCAAACTCCACTGTGCGGAGTATGCTATAAGCACGCGAAAAAAGGCTCACGGCTCGGGCGCCGCAATGCAGGCGACGAAGCTCCTGCTCGATCACGCGTTCAACACCCTCGAACTTGAGCGGGTCTATCTCAACGTGCTTTCCGATAACGGCAGGGCAAACGCCTTCTATCGCAAGGCCGGATTCCGCTTCGTACGCGAAGAACCCGATGCTTTGGAACTGCGCGGCGAGCGCAAAACTCTGAATTGGTACGAGATCTGCCCTTCTAAATAGGAGATTTAGTTTTAATGGAGACGAATGGGATTGTCGTCAATGCGGCAGCTGTTACATATCGTCATCAGAAAGAAAAAGTGGCCAATCGTCCGGTGGACTTTTGTTTGGAGGTGTGGTAAAATTATAAGACGGTTTGTACGGAACAAAAGGAGCTTCCGCCGCCAATAAATGAATAAAAACGTTGCTCAAAAAGCGTTATACGCTAATAAAACGTGAAAGACCGACGAAGGGAGGGCTGATAGATAATGCGATATAAGAACGGTGTGTTGAGCGCTCTTTTCGGCATCCTTCAGCAGCTGCTGACCCTGACATTCGGACTGATCGTTCCAAGGCTTTTCATTCGCACGTTTGGCTCGGAGATGAACGGTTTCCTAAGCTCTCTGGCAGGCTTATACTCATACTTGGCGCTGCTCGAAGCCGGGGTCGGAACTGCTGCCATACAGGCGCTGTATGGCCCTTTGGGGCGCGAGAATCATAAGGAAATAAACGAGATCATGTCTGCCACGGCGCATTACTATAACCGGGCGGGTTTCTTTTATTTTTTGGGTACGGTAGCGATCGCGGTCATTTATCCCCTTACCGTTTCAACAACCATTCCCAAAGCCACGTTGTTTGCCGTCAGTTTATTAAGCGGGATAGGCGGCGTTATCAATTTCTGGGTACAAGGCAAGTACATGGTGCTCTTGCAGGCCGAGGGAAAAAAATACTTGATGAGCATTGTAACGATGATAATTTATGTCTCATCAAACCTTATGAAGATTTTCCTTCTCAAGCTGGGTTTCGATGTGATCGCGATCCATATAGGATACTGTGCTATAACGCTGTGCCAGATGCTTTTCTACTTGGTATACATCAAGCGAAACTATAAATGGTTAAACCTTCATGAAAAACGGAACAAGATGGCGTTGAGCCAAAGCGGCGCGGTGCTGGTGCAGGAAATCGCAAGAATGATATGCAATCATACCGACGTATTGGTGCTCACATACGTTGCAAGGGATCTTGCGTCTGTTAGCGTATATACCGTGTATCTTATGATCTACAGCGCGGTCGAAAGACTTTTCAGTACGCTGTTTGGGAGTTTCCACTATTTGCTCGGGCAGACGTATAATACCGATAAAGAACATTATATGAGTATGCACGAAAAGTACGAGGCGATCAGCATGACGGGCGCCTTCGCAGCCTATCTAATAGCATTCGTACTTACGGGGCCTTTTATCAAAATCTATACCGCGGGAATAACCGATGCTAAATATGTGGATCCTTATCTTCCTCTCCTGTTTACCACGATGAAACTTCTCTCCTCTTCCAGGGAGGCCTCAAGCAGAGTCATCAACTTTGCAGGCCATTTCAAACAGATGCGTTGGAGAGCCATTTTGGAGGCGGCTATCAATCTGACGGCCTCCGTTGTGCTTGTGCTTTATCTTGGCATATATGGCGTATTGCTCGGCACGATAGCGGCGTTCCTTTGGCGCGTGAATGACATTATACTGTATGCGAACAAGGTGGTTTTACAGCGTAATCCATGGAAAACGTACCGACGTTGGCTCATCAATTTGGTATGGTTTGTCGGACTGTGTTTTGCATTCAAGCTGATCACACTGCCGATAACGGGGTTCGTCAGCTTCTTCTTGTGGGGCGCTGTTTGCGGGATAGCCATTTGCTGCCTGTATTATGTGGAGCTGCTTATTTTCGAGAGAGATGCGGCGCGTTTCCTGAACCGCACAGCCAGGAACGCGTTCATAAAACTGATACATAAGCGAACATAGAAGATGCGCGGCAGGAAAACGGGCACAATAGAGCGAATGAGGATAGAATAAGACTATGGCTGCGGCAAAGGAAAAACAGTTGATCAAGCCTCTGCAGGGGTTAAGGGCGCTTGCTTTCCTTGGTGTGTTTTTAAATCACAGCGTTGGGGGCATGGCTTGTACCGGCGCAGCCGGTGTATCAGTATTCTTTGTGCTGTCAGGTTTTCTGATGACTTATTCATACTGGGATTCAGCAAAGCTCAACGGAAAGCTGTCACTAATAGAGGGCATTGCTTTTGCATGGAGAAAGATTCGAAAACTGTATCCACTGCATATTTGCATGACTGCTTTTGCTGTTGCATACAGCCTAGTGCTGGGAATCGATCGAAGCATACCGCATTTTTTGACAGAGATAGGTATAAACGTGCTTCTTCTGCAGGCGTGGATCCCTGCCTCTGAATACTATTTTTCGCTCAATGCGGTTTCGTGGTACCTTTCGGCTGCACTGTTTACATACATGGTTTTTCCATTTGCTCTGCCGCTGATCAGGAAGGCTGCATTTGGAAGAGCGCATTTTTTGCCGACGGCTATCCTGTTGCTTTTGATAGGCGGAATGAGCGTTTGTGCATTCTTGTTTGGGGATCCCGCCGATCAGGGGTGGTTTTCCCGGCACTGGATCACATACATATTTCCCGTCGCCCGTGCGCTTGACTTCCTGCTTGGCGCATCAATGGCGGGAGTGTTCATGCGAAATGGATATGCCGCTCCGAATATCGGAGAGCAAAACGCGAAGCGAAACAGGGTTTTCCCGGGAACGGCGCTCGAGGTTGCTTCCATAGCTTTGATTGCTGCGGCTGTATGCGCATTCCGCTTCATACCGCATTGGCTGCAGCTTACAGCTATTTATGCAATACCATCGGCGTTGATCGTATATATATTTGCGCGCGGCAGCGGGTTGATATCAAAGCTGTTGTCGATGAAGCCGTTCGTGTTTGTCGGAAGGCTGAGTGGGCAGGCTTTTTTGATACATTTGTATTCGATCAAAGCTGTTTTCTGGATCGTTTATCGCTTGTTCCCGCAGATGAACGATTACCTGCTTGTATTGATTGCTTTGGTTGTGACATTGGCAGTTTCCGAGGCTGCAAGAAGGCTGTTCGGACTGCTGGAACAATTCTTTGCAAAACGCAAAGAGAGAAAGGCGTAAATAGCAAAAAAGGAGCTGAACATGAAAGGCATCATCCTTGCCGGCGGCGCCGGCACAAGACTTTATCCGCTTACGAAGGTCACGTCGAAGCAGCTGCTTCCGGTGTACGACAAGCCGATGATCTTCTACCCGCTGTCCACGCTGATGCTGGCGGGGATCAGGGAGATACTCATAATCTCAACGCCCACCGATCTGCCGAATTTCAAGCGGCTGCTGGGCGACGGGCATGCGTTTGGCGTCGAGCTTAGCTATGCCGAGCAGCCCAGCCCCGACGGGCTTGCGCAGGCGTTCATCATTGGCAGGGAGTTTATCGGCGACGAGGCCTGCGCAATGGTGCTGGGCGACAATATCTTCTACGGTAACGGCTTTGGTAAGCTGCTTCGTGCCGCGGCGGCTGACGCGGAGCAGAACGCGCGCGCGACGGTGTTCGGCTACTACGTCAACGATCCCGAGCGCTTCGGCGTCGTGGCGTTCGATGAAAACGGCAAGGCCGTTTCGATAGAGGAGAAGCCAAAGGCTCCCAAGAGCAATTACGCCGTAACCGGCCTGTATTTCTACCCCAAGGGCGTGAGCGCCCGCGCGGATGAGGTCAAGCCCTCCGCAAGGGGGGAGCTTGAGATAACTACTCTCAATGAGATGTACCTGAACGACGGCCTGCTGGACGTGCAGCTCCTGGGCCGCGGCTTTGCATGGCTCGATACCGGCACGATGGAGTCGCTCGCCGACGCCACGGAGTTCATTCGCGTGGTGCAGAACAGACAGGGCATCGAGATATCCGCTCCCGAGGAGATAGCTTTCCGCAACGGATGGACGAGCAGCGAGGAGCTGTTGGAGGCCGCGGCCGCCTACGGCAAATCGCCCTACGGCACGCACCTGAGGCTCGTTGCGGAGGGCAGGATAAGGGGCTGAACCGGGCAGGGCCCGGTTTCGGGACTCACGGCGTTAAGGCGGGAGACGGTTTATGAACGGACGAGAATTCAAACGCTTTATCGGCAGAGCGCTGTACGTTGCGATAGGCAAGCATATGCCCATGTCAGGCGCAAGGGTCAGCTTCGGCGCGCGCAGGTTCCGCCAATTCTGCGCCCACCTCATTCTCGACGACTGCGGGAAATGGGTCAACATAGATAAGGGCGTGACCTTCGCGACTGATATTAAGCTCGGCGAGGGCTCCGGGATCGGCGCCGGCTGCAGCATCCCCACGGGCGTGTCGATAGGCGACAACGTGATGATGGGCATCGACATACTGATGTTCACCAACGAGCACCGTCACGACGATATCACCGTGCCGATGGGCAAGCAGGGAAGGACCGAGGTCGAGCCCATAGTCATCGGCGACGACGTGTGGATAGGCTCCCGTTCGCTCATTATGAAGGGCGTCACGATAGGCCGCGGCGCGATAATCGCCGCAGGGTCGGTTGTTACAAAGGACGTGCCCCCGTATGAGATATGGGGAGGCAACCCCGCAAGGTTCCTGAAATCAAGGCTGGACGGGAACGCGGGGAGGCAAGGGCAGGATGCTGTGCCGAACGCAAATGCAGAGCAAGACTTAGGACTGTCAATAAACGCATGAAAGAGAAAGCAATAAGAGAATATGGGATGATTGACGTTGCCAGAGTGCTTTGTGCATGCATGGTTGTTTTGATCCACATGGGATTCGGCAACAGCATCGCAATAATTCCTTGCGTCACAAGACAAGCTGTTCCGTTTTTCTTCTTGACTTCAGGGTTTTTTCTTGCCAAAAAACTGAAGGGGAGCGGGAATGCGCTGCGAACATGCTGGAGATACGCATTGTCTGTCCTGCTGGTTTATGCTGTGTGGATGATTATCTGGCTGCCGAGCATTATCTGCGATGCGCTGGCAGAGCATCAGAATGCCTCGCACTTTTACGTTGTATGTATAGTACTGAGGCGTATCCTGACTGCAGGTATCGCCCCATACTGGTATTTGCTCGTGCTTGCAGAAGGGGCAATGGTTTTGGCACTTATCATTAATAGGAAATGGCTGGGCTGGGTTCTCTGCGTTTGCGGGCAGATACTTAATACATTATACTGTATGAACCTTGAGGGCGCGGTCGGCAGCATGATCCATAGAGTATTCTATACGGTTTTTTCGTGGGAAAACAATGTAATTATGAGCGGTTTTCCTATGCTGTTCATAGGCGCGCTGTTTTCTCAGAATGAAAGAACGGCAGGCAGCCTTAAGCTTCTGGCGGTTGCACTGATGTATATAGGGGTTATTGTCGCAGCATTTCTATTGTATCCTTCGGACAACGCACTTTACGGACTACCGTTTGGACAAACAGAGGCGGTGCTTCTATTCGCTTTTTGTATTATGCTTTCGCGCTTTTCAACAGGATTATCCCGAGATATGTGCGTGTTCTTCAGAAACATAAGCTCTGTGATTTTTTTAACGCACACAGTGATATTAAAGATAATGGGCGAATGCCTGCATGTCTGGGATCCTTTGATTCGGTTTGCAGCAGCCATCGCTTGCGGCATCCTTATAATGATTGCTGTTAGAACCGTTAAGTGGAAACCGTTGATGAAGGTGTTTATGGTTAAAAACTGATTCGATTTGTTAACGGCTTCTGAAGACAAAGGAACATCAAAAGGAGGAAACATGACCATCATCGTAACCGGCGGCGCCGGGTTCATCGGCTCCAACTTTATCTACTTTGAACTGAAGAATCACCCGGAGGACCGGGTCGTATGCCTGGACAAGCTAACCTATGCGGGCAATCTGTCGACCCTTGAGGAGGCGCTCAAAAACCCCAACTTTGCGTTCTACAAGGTCGATATCTGCGACAGAGCGGCGGTCTATGAGATATTTGAAAAGGAACGCCCCGACGCGGTGGTCAATTTTGCCGCGGAGTCGCACGTGGACAGGTCCATCGAGACCCCGGAGATCTTCCTGCAGACGAACGTTCTGGGCACGCAGGTCATGATGGACGCCTGCCGCAAATACGGCACGGGGCGCTATCACCAGGTCTCCACCGACGAGGTCTACGGCGATCTGCCCCTCGACAGGCCCGATCTGTTCTTTACCGAAGAAACGCCCATACACACCTCCAGCCCGTACAGCGCATCCAAAGCGGCGGCGGATCTGCTCGTCGGGGCGTATCAGCGCACCTACGGGCTGCCCGCGACGATCTCGCGCTGCTCGAATAACTACGGGCCCTATCACTTCCCCGAAAAGCTGATACCGCTCATGATCGCAAACGCATTGAACGATAAGCCTCTGCCGGTTTACGGCAAGGGCGAGAACGTGCGCGATTGGCTTTACGTTGAGGATCACTGCAGCGCGATCGACCTGATACTGCGCAAGGGAACGATAGGCGAGGTCTACAACGTAGGCGGCCACAACGAGATGCGCAATATAGACATAGTGAAGCTCATCTGCCGAAAGCTCGGCAAGCCCGAGAGCCTCATCACGTTCGTCACCGACCGCAAGGGCCACGATATGCGCTACGCCATCGACCCCACGAAGATCCACAATGAGCTTGGGTGGCTGCCGGAGACCAGGTTTGCCGACGGCCTCGATAAAACGATAGATTGGTACCTCACCCACCGCGAGTGGTGGGAGACCATCATCAGCGGCGAGTATAGGAACTATTACGAGAAAATGTACGGAAATAGGGAGACGTTATGAAGGTTTTCGTCACCGGCGCCTGCGGGCAGCTGGGGTTTGACACGGTAACGGAGCTTTTGAGCAGGGGGCACGAGGCCGTCGCTGCGGACATACTGCCCGAGGCGGCGGGCCTGCCGGAGGGCGCTCTGTACGTATCCCTTGACATCACCGACGCCGAGGCGGTGCGCGGCGCATTGGAGCGCATCCGGCCCGACGCCGTGATACACTGCGCCGCGTGGACGGCCGTCGACGCCGCGGAGGAGCCCGAGAACCGCGAAAAGGTGTTTGCGGTCAACGCCGGCGGCACGCGAAATATCGCCCTTGCCGCAAGGGAGATAGGCTGCAAAATGCTCTATATCTCCACGGATTATGTGTTTGACGGGCAGGGGACCGAGCCCTGGGACGCCGACTGCGCGAGGTTTGCACCGCTCAACGTGTACGGCGAAAGCAAGCTTGCCGGAGAGGAAGCCGTGAGGGAGCTGGTTGAGAAAAGGTTTATTGTCCGCATCGCGTGGGTGTTCGGCAGGCACGGCAGGAATTTTGTTAAAACGATGCTTCGTGCGGGCAGGACGCATGATAACGTGCGTGTCGTTTGCGACCAGATCGGCACGCCCACCTATACGCCCGATCTTGCGCGGCTGCTTGTCGATATGGCGGCCACCGAGGAATACGGAAATTACCACGCCACCAACGAGGACGGCTTTATAAGCTGGTACGATTATACGAAGGAGATATACCGGCAGGCGGGGCTTGAAACGCGCGTCACGCCCGTGACCTCGGCGGAGTATGGGAGCAGCCTTGCAAAGCGTCCGTTCAACAGCCGGCTTGACAAGTCCAAGCTCACGGCCCGCGGCTTCGACCGTCTTCCTCCGTGGCAGGATGCGCTTTGCAGATACTTATCCGATATGGGAGATGAAGTTTATGAGTAAGATCAAAGTCACGGCATGCGAGATACCGGGTCTTTACGTCATCGAGCCCGCCGTATTCGGCGATGGGCGCGGCTGGTTCATGGAGACCTATAATATGAACGACATGCGCGAGGCGGGGCTTGATATGGTGTTCGTGCAGGACAACCAGTCCATGTCGCGCCGCGGGGTGCTGCGCGGGCTGCATTATCAAAAGCAGTACCCGCAGGGCAAGCTCGTGCGCGTGGTCGCGGGGGAGGTATTCGACGCGGCGGTGGATCTGAGGCCGGGCTCCGTGACCTACGGCAAATGGCACGGCGAGGTGCTCTCCGCCGAGAACAAAAAGCAGTTCTACGTGCCGGAGGGGTTTGCGCACGGCTTTTACGTTTTGAGCGAGACCGCCGAATTCTGCTATAAGGTAACGGATTTTTACAGACCCGGGGACGAGGGCGGCATAAGGTGGAACGACCCGGACATAGGCGTGGAGTGGCCCCTTTTGGAGGGCGTGCCCGTACTGCTGTCCGAAAAGGACAAGGTCCAGCCGTCCCTGAAAGACCTGGGGCATGAGTAAAGGGAAGAGGCGTCTGCGCCTGATCGTCGCGGTTTCGGCGGTACTTTTGCTGCTTCTCGGCGCAGAGCTCATTTGGTCAAACCTCACGCTCACGGTGCGGCGCTGCACGGTCCGGTCCGATAAGGCGGGCGGGGGCTTTCGCATAGTGCTTCTGACCGATCTGCACGGGCGCGAGTTCGGGCGCGCAAACGCGCGGCTGCTTGAAGCCATACGTGCGGAGGAGCCGGACGTGATATGTCTTGCGGGCGATTTCATCGACGCGCGGGCAAAGGACGCGGACGTTGACAGCATGTGCGGCTTTATTGAGGCGGCGGCGGAGATCGCGCCTGCCTATTTTTGCATGGGCAACCATGAGCGTTATTATATGGAGCACCGCGACGCCGGGATCGGGGAGCGCATCGCGCAGACAGGGGCGGTCGTGCTTGACGCCGAATACGTCGACGTCGAGTTTGGCGGGGCAAAGGTGCGCATAGGCGGATACGAGGGGTTTTACCGCACCCCGCACATGAACTCGCGCGATCCGGCCCGTCAGTATGCCGACAGCCTGTTCTTTGAGGATTTCGAGGATACCGACAGCTTCAAGCTCCTGCTAAACCATATCCCCACCGGCTGGCTCGATTGGGGATACCGCGACAAATACCCCGTCGATCTGGTGCTGTCGGGGCATTATCACGGCGGCCTCGTGCGGATCCCGATACTTGATCGGGGGCTTTACGCGCCGTACGTCGGCCTGTTCCCCCCATACACCGAGGGCTGCTTTGCGGGGACGGAGGCGACCTGCGTGCTGTCTGCGGGGCTTGCGGGGGCAAACGGCTTTCCGCGGGTATTCAACCCGCCGGAGATAGTGACCGTGGACGTCTGGCCGGCGGCCTGACACGGACGAATACCCGGCAGAATAACGAAACAGCCCGCGCAGGCGGGCTTTCATTATAAGTATTCAAACGCCGTTCGGGCGCTCAGCCGTTGGGGCAGAGCGCCTTTTCCATGGTCTTGTGCGGTATGCCGGCGTCCTCGAAAAAGTCCGAGACCACGCGGTAGCCGCAGCGCTCGTAAAAGCCTATAGCCGTGTGCTGTGCGCCGAAGGTCAGCTTCTTTGCGCCCTTTGCCGTATAATACCCCTCGGTAAAGCGCAGCGCCTCGCGCCCATAGCCCCTGCAGCGGTACTCGCGCAGTATGCAGAAGCGCTGCAGATGCACGGTCTCGGCGTCCTCGAAATAGGCGCGGAACGTGCCCACGGGCCGTCCGTCCTCCAGCATCAGAAAATGCTCGCACCCGCTGCCAGGGTCGTCGAACCCGTCTATCTCAAGCGAAACGTCAATGCCCTGCTCGTCAACAAAAACCCTCTTTCGCACCTCTATGCAGTCGGCCGTCCGGCCCTGCGCTCTGATTATCTCCATAACCCGCGACCCCCGTTTTTTTTGATTATACCATAACCGCGCGCCTGCCGCAACGCTTCGCAAGAGCCCCGCGCGATTGACAGAAAATGCCGGAAATGGTATTATATTGCAGAGAAAAGGCGGGGGGCGGCATATGGCAAATTCCAACAGAGACGATTTTTGTTCGACTACGATACGAACCGCCTGCGACAGGGTCGCGGGCAGGTGTTCCATTTGCCGCAGACAGACGAAGGGTCCTTCGCAGGAAGGCCCTGACAAGGTCTCGAACGTGGGCGAGGCGGCGCATATCTGTGCCGCGGCTCCCAGAGGCAAACGCTACGATCCCAATATGACCCCCGAAGAAAGAAAGGGGATCGATAACTGCATTTGGCTTTGTAAGTATCACGCAGGGCTTATAGATACCGATGACGTAACATATACCGTTGATAAGCTCAAGCAATTCAAAAAGGAAGCGGAGGCGCGAGCTGCAGCCGGTCTGCTGAAAGCGGATGGAAGCCCCGAAACGGACCCCCTGCTGGCGCTTGTTCCACTCGGCGACAAAGGCGCCAGGAACGTGTTCCAATTCAATTCCGGCGCGGTCGGGCTTTTCGGGCGCGGGAAGGAGATGGATATGCTCCGCGAATTCGCGCTGGGCGACGACCGCGACCGCTTCCGCTGGTTTGCGATAGCTGCGGCGGGCGGCGCCGGGAAAACGCGCCTTGCGTACGAGCTGCAGAACGAGCTGCTTGCAACCGGCGAATGGACCTGCGTGCTGCTTTCAAACAGGGCGTGGGGGCGGCTTTCGGAGCTTGGCGCGCTGTACCCGGGCAAAACGCTGTTCATCGCGGATTACGTCGCGCCGCATATAAGGGAGCTCGGGGAATGGATAAAGGAGCTGTCGGGCGAGGGGCATAAGCGCAATGCGCCGCTGCGCCTGCTGCTGTTGGAGCGCGACACGCGGGACGAGAACGGGCAGGTCTCGTGGTATGAAAGCATAGTCGCTTGCGATTACGAGAACAACAGGCCCTACGGCGAGGGCTGCCCCTATGAGCTTGAGCAGATAGGCCCTGAGGCAATGCCGCGCCTCATACGGGATTTTGCGGGATTCAGCGCTGAGAAGGCGGCGGCGGAGGGTGAAAGTGTGACCGCCCTCCCGCCGGGGGACGAGGAGAAGGTCTGGGAAAAGCTCGGCGAAATAGACCCCGTGCTTGAGCGCCCATTGTTTGCAATGATACTGACCGACGCCTGGCTGCGCGATCCCGACGCAAAAAGGTGGGGCCGTGAAGAGCTCCTGCGGGAGATAGTTAGCAGGGAAAAGGCTGTGCTTGAAAAGCGCATAAAGGCATTTCACGCCCCGGGCAACAATGCGCTGACCGACGCCTGCCTGCACCTGTGGATGGCGGCCACCGTCATGGGCACGGGCGGTCACGTTGGGGCGGAAAAGCTCCTTTCCCTTATGCCGGAGGAGGCGCGCGTTATAACGCGGTGCGCCGAGGCCCACGCGCAGGAGCTCGACTCGATAGACCTTAAGGGGCATGAAAAGCTGCTGCAGACAGCGGGCATATTCGAAAACGGCGAAATAGTACCCATGCTGCCGGATCTTATCGGCGAGTTCTTCGTGTACTCGGAATTAAAGAGCATATCGCTTTCCCGCAGGATATGGAAGGCGGCGATGGAGGAGCGCGATTCCGCGTTTGAGTTTTTCAAGCGGCTTCTGAAGGACTTCGGGCCTATGATCGCGCAGAAAAATGATAAGGAAAAGGACGAATACCGCAGGCGCCTTTTCCCGGAGGACCCGGGGCTTGACGGCAGGAATACCGCCCGGTATGCGTGGCTGCTGAGGGACCTGTTTGAGGAGCCCAATGATATAGCCCTGAGGCTGCTGCCCGAAAAAAGCCTTGTCGCCCTTGCCGGGAGCCGCGAAGGGGAGACCGATGGGAACGCAAGGGTATTCAACGACGCGGGGTCGGTATGTCAGGACATAGGGCAGCACGGCTTGGCGCTCGAATTCTTCAAGAAAGCGGTCGCCGCGAGCGAAAGGGCGAACGGAAAAAACGATGCTTTTACCGCCGCCGTTTACAACAATATCGCAAACGTGTACCAAGATATGGGCGACTACGGCTCCGCGCTCAAATACCTTAAGAAGTCGATCAAGATAAATGGAAAGGCGCTTGAGAAAGACCACCCAGATACCGCCGCTTCGTACGGCAATATCGCGCTCGTGTACCGAGCCATGGGCGACTGCGGCTCCGCGCTCGAATACAACAAGAAGGCGCTTGGCGTTCGCGAAAAGGCGCTGGGGCCCGACCACCCAGATACCGCTACAACGTACAACAATATCGCGCTCGTGTACCAAGACATGGGCGACTATGACTCCGCGCTCGAATACAGCAAGAAGGCGCTTGACGTTCGCGAAAAGACGCTGGGGTCCGACCACCCCGATACCGCCACAGCGTACAACAATATCGCGCTGGTGTACTACGCCAGGGGCGACTGCGGTTACGCGCTCGAGTATTACAATAAGGCGCTTGGTGTTCGCGAAAAGGCGCTGGGGACAGACCACCCCGATACCGCCACAACGTACAACAATATCGCGCTCGTGTATCAAGACATGGGCGACTACGGCTCCGCGCTCGAATACCATAAGAAGGCGCTTGACGTTTGCGAAAAGGCGCTGGGGAAAGGCCACCCCTATACCGCTACGGCTTACAACAATATCGCGCAAGTGTACCGAGCCATGGGCGACTACGGCTCTGCGCTCGAATACAGCAAGAAGGCGCTCGGCGTTCGCGAAAAGGTTTTGGGAACAGACCACCCCTCGACCGCCACAACGTACAACAATATCGCGCTCGTGTACCAAGATATGGGCGACTGCGGCTCTGCGCTCAAATACAGTAAGAAGGCGCTCGGCGTTTACGAAAAGGCGCTTGGGACGGACCACCCCTCGACCGCCGCAGCGTACAACAATATCGCGCAAGTGTACCAAGACATGGGCGAATTTGATAAGGCGCTCGAATACAATAAGAAGGCGCTTGCGATAAAGGAAAAGGCGCCGGGGCCCGACCACCCCTCGACCGCCACAACGTACAACAACATAGGCAGACTGTACCTGGAGCTTGGAAAACCGGAGGAGGCGCTGCCCCTGCTTAATAAGGCGCTTGACGTTTTTGAAGCAAGGCTCGGTCCGGAGCACCCGTACACCGTGGGCACGCGGCGGGCGAAGGCGTACGCCGAATCCCTCCTTCGCCGCTGACGGAATTATCAGCCCCCCTTCCCGGCGCGCCAAAGGCGCGCCGGTTTTTTGCGCCCGCTTTCGCGCTGCAGGCCCCCTTTTCACAAAAAGTATTTGCCTTTCCGCCCCGTTTGGAATATAATTAAAGGATAATAGACCGCATACGGAGGCAGTATGGAAATAAACCTTGATAATATAAAAAAGATTCACCTTATAGGCATAGGCGGCTGCTCCATGAACGGGCTTGCGCAGATACTCCGCGCAAGGGGTTATGAGGTCGACGGGTCCGACTCCGCCGTTTCCCCGTTCACCGAAAGGCTGGGCGAGCTCGGCATACCCGTTGCGATAGGGCAGAGGGCCGAAAACGTGGAAGGCAGCGACCTTGTCATATACTCCGCCGCGATAAAGCCCGACAACCCCGAGCGCGTCCGCGCAAGGGAGCTGGGCATACCGGAGATGGAGCGCTCCGAGGCGCTCGGCAAGATAAGCGAGGCATATTCGCAGGTGGTCGGCATTGCGGGCTGTCACGGCAAAACCACCGTCACCTCCATGCTGGCCCTCATTGCAGAGGCGGGCGGTCTTGACGCCACGGTGCACGTCGGGGGCTTTGTCGAGTTCCTGCGCGGCGGCACGAGGATAGGCAAAAGGGACCTGTTCATAACCGAGGCCTGCGAGTACGTCGAGAGCTTCTTGACGCTTCGCCCCACGGTCGCGCTCATCAACAACATAGACGACGACCATCTTGACTATTTCCGCGACATAGACCATATCACGGACGCTTTCCGCAAATTCGTTTCGCTCATACCCAAGGGCGGCATGTTCATTGGCTGCACGGACGATCCGCGTGTGCGCGGCCTGCTTGACGAGTTCGGGGGCCGCATCGACGAGCTGACCTATGGCCTTGACGCCCGGTTCGCGCCCGATTATTACCCCGCAAACGAAGAATACGACGAGTACGGCTGCCCCTCCTACGACCTCATGTTCAGGGGCGAGGCGCTTGGCCGCGTAAAGCTCAACGTGCCGGGCCGCCACAATATGTTAAACTCCGTTGCCGCAATGGCCGTTGCGCTCTCCCACGGGACGGACTTCGGCGTAGCCGCAGAGGCGCTGTCACGCTTCAAAAACACCCGCCGCAGGTTCGAGTATTACGGCGAACGCGGCGGCGTGCGCGTGTTCCACGATTACGCCCACCACCCCGCCGAAATACGCGCCGCGGTGGATTCGGGCCTGCGCACCCCGCATAAAAAGCTCTTCTGCGTGTTCCAGTGCAACAGCTACACCCGCGCAAAGACGCTGTTCTGCGGGCATCAGGGCGACTGCTTTGCGGGCGTCGACCGCGTGCTCGTGCCGGATATCTACCCCGGACGCGAGAAGGACGACGGCTCCGTGCATGCGCGCGACATGGTGGCCGCGATAAACGAGGCCACGGGCAACGCGCTCTACGTTCCCACCTTCGAGGGCATACGCGAATGGCTCGACGCAAACGCGGGCGAGGGCGACGTTGTGGTAACGCTGGGCAGCGGCGACGTGTACATCCAAACCAAAAAACTGCTGTAAGGCGGGCAGGGTAACCTAAGATGAAGAAAAAGACTTGGATCATCGTGATCGTCGCCGCCGCGCTTGCGGTGGCTGCAATGGCCGCGGCAATAATACTCGACTTGACGGGCCGTAAAACGGCGGATGCGAAGCCCCGCCTGCACAGCCTTAACGCGTTCTATTCCGACACGGAGGCCGCGACCCGCTTTATTTCGGACGCCATGCTTCTGGACGACCGCGTTGCGGGGGCCGCCGACAGGTTCATGACCTGCGACGGCACGGTAGGCGCGGCGCGCGCGGGCACGGGCCTTTATCGCGTTGACGCAAACGGCGTTAAGCTCATCCACCCCGCTGGCGTGGACAGGTTTGCGCTTTCGCTCGACGGCAGGCTCATAGTCTACACCACCGCGACGGAGCTGCATATCTATGACGAGTCCACCGGCCTTGTCACCGACGTTAAGCCCGACGATATCTACGGCGTGGCGTCCATCGCCATATCCCCCTCGGGCGATACGGTGGGGTATTCCGTCAAGGCCAAGGACGGCTCGTTCTACGCCTATTCCTATAAGGACGGCAAGAGCAGCCTTTTGAAAAAGGACGCCTACATCATGGCGATAGCCGACGGGGCGGAGTTCTATTACTATATCGAGCCCGACGGCGTGGGCCTGTACTATGCCGAGGGCAGGAACAGTAAAAAGCTCGGCACGGACGTTGCGGGGCTCGTGGAGTTCAACCGCGATCTCACCGAAGCGCTCTTTGATATGAACGGCGCCACGTTCGTCAGCGTAAAGGGCGGCGCCGCAAGGGAGCTTATCAAGGGATATTCCGTGTACTGCGCTTCCGCGCTGTGCGAATCGGAGCAGGGCGGTGAAAGCTGCGTTGCGTCCGTCAAGGACAGGTCCACCCTGTTCGACGGCATATTCTACGCCGTCCGCACCTCCGATGGCTCCGCAAGGGACGCTTACGACGTCTGGTACGTCGACGGCAAGCTGCGCGCACAGGCGCTCGTCAAGGGCACGGACCAGTTCTTCGTCACCGAGGACGGCGGCTCGCTCTCGTGCATAGTCGACAGGACGCTTTACTCCATGGACGTTAAAAACCCCGACAACAGGTCGCGCGTCGCCTCCAACGTATGGAGCTTCGGCATGACCCGTGACGGGGGCGAATACTACTGCGTCGGCTACGACAGCGCGCTCTACTACGTTAAAAAGGGAGCGGTGCCCGTCAAGCGCGCCGAAGACGCCGTTTACTGCGCCGTCACGCGCGAGGGACGCTGCCTCTGCCTTGCCTCGTACGACGGCAGCGTCGGCAGGCTCATAAGCTTTGAGGGCGGCGGCGAGGTGACCGATATCGCCGGCGGCGTTTACCGCGTGGAGGCAATGCCCGGCATGGCGTATTATCTTACCGGCGCATACAAGGACGAATACGGCAATTACGTCAGGGACGTTTACACCTCCTCAGACGGCACGGCCTTTGCAAAGGCCGTCGAAGCCGTGCCCGCAGACGCCGAGGACGCGGGCGATTAAACCCGAAGGGATGGGAAAGAGTATGGCTAAAAAAACAGCGGCGCTCCTGCTTGCCGTGCTGATATGCGCTTTTGCGGCGGGCTGCGCCGGGCAAAGGGTCGAAACCGGGCCTCAGCTTGCGCACAACGTGGCGCGCATGTGGTTCCCCGGGGAAAGGGTCTCGCGCTTCGTGCTGGACGGCAGGCTCATCGAGGGCGAAGCCGCGGGACAGGCCTTTATGGACGTCTCCGCCGACGGCAGGACGGGCCTCGCGTGGGTGGACGCCTCGGTTTACTTCGTTGACGAAACGGGAGTCAGGCCGCTCGGCACGGATATTTCAACCGCCGTCGTTTCATTCGACGACAAATACGCCTTCTATCACTCCGGGGGCGAGCTTCGCATGATGGCCGCGGGCTCCGACGAATACACCGTTATCGAAACGGGGCTCGCGTCGGTACAGCAGATCGCGGCCTCGCCCGCGACCCGTTCGGTGCTGTTCACCGCGACTTATGAAAACGACGGCGTAAACCGCCGCACCATGCTGTATTCTGACGGCGTCCTTACCGCCGTTTACGAGGGCAGGCACGTTATGGCGCTTGCAGTGTCCGACGACGCCTCACTGCGCTTCTTCTACGACTTTGAGCAGGGCGCGTTCTGCGTTGACCGCGGCGGAGAGGAAAAGGTCGTTTCCACCGGGTGCGACAACAACACCAACTATAATTTCACAAACGATCTCAGCGAGGTCGCCTTCCGCACCAAGGACGGCGTCAACTATCTGTACCGCGTCGAGGATGGCATATTGACCGAGCTCGGGCCCGGGTTCGACTACACGCTCAAAACCGACGTGTACAGCATGTCCACCACAACGCTCATCGCCTATATCAACGACGTGCAGAGCTTTTTGAACGGGCTTTGGCTCGTCCGCAGCAGCGTGGAGGGCGTTTACGTTTACGGCGTGGGCAGGCTCACCCCGGATGGCAGCCTTGAAATGCTCGTTGAGAACGCCTCCGATTACAGGATCGGCGGCGGCCGCATCGTGTGGCTTGGGGGCGGCAGGCTCTATTCCACCGATATGCGCGGCAAAACGCGCGAGCTCGCCTCGGACGTGACCTCGTTCGTGCTGTCGGACGACGGGACTTACGTCTACTATATCTCGAACGCGGGTTCGCTGTTCGGCATAAAGGGCACGGGCAAGCCCCAAAAGCTCGATTCCAACGTCTCGGACTGCGCCGAGATATGCGGCGCTCTGTTCTTCATAAAGGACGCGGAGCCTCACGGCGCAGAGAAAACGGGCGAGCTTTGCAGGCTGACGGCGCTCGGCTCCGGCGAGTCCGTCATGCAGAACGCCGCTGCCTTTGACAAGCGCTGGGGCCAGCTCATGGTCTACGCTTACCCGCCCGAGGACGGCTCGGGCGAGCCCCGCCTTGAGACCGACGAAGGCTTTACCGCCTGCCGCGTGTACTTCACCGCCGACGGCGCAGAGCTGACGCTCCTCGGCGAAGGGGTGGAAAGATAAGATAAAGGACGCAAAAAAGCTCCCGCGCGGGGAGCTTTTGTTATTATCCGCTCAGTTCACGCGGAGTATGAATATCATGGGCGTAAGCCCGCCCGCCTCCGTGCGCGACTGCGAAAGCAGCGTGACGCGCGCGCCCTGTTCGCGGATAAGGCGCTTCAGCAGGGTGAACTCCATGGTGTAAAGTATGGCGACGCCGCCCTTTTTCACAAGCTGCGGCAGCTTTGCAAGCAGCCCGGAGTAAAGCTTTTCACAGGACGAATGGGTGCCCACGCGGTTGCCGAAGGGCAGATTGGCGATAAGCTCGTCATAGGGGCGGTGGCACTCAAAGCGCAGTATGTCGTTTACCGTGTATTTGGCGTTCACGCCGGCAAGCGCGGAGTTGCGGCGGGCAATATCTATCGCGCGGTGGGCAATGTCCACGCCCGTGAGCGAGGCGCAGGGCGACATGAGCCCGCGCTCTATCAAAAACGTGCCGCTTCCGCAGCAGGGGTCTATCACGCGGGCGTTCACGCTGAGGTATTCCGAAGCCAGCCTTAAAACCGACGCCGCAACGTTCGGCGCCATCGAGGCGGGAATGGAGCCCTCGCGGTAGTCAAAGCGCGTGTCGCGGAAGGAGTAGAGTTTTGCGTACAGACGCGCGCTGCGGGGGTTCCCCTCCACGCGCAGCTCTGCCTCGTAATCGGAGGGCGAGTTTGCAAGCGAGCCGTTCTCGGTATCCGCGGCTATCGCCTTTACGAGCGCCGTCCTGTCAAGCGCGCCCTCTGCGGCGCTCACGTTAAGCTCCACGCGGAACCTGTACGGCGGCTCGCCCGCGTGCGTTTCGCGCATCAGCGCCTCCAGCGCGGGGGCGGCCTTTGCGGCTATCGCCTTTGGGTCGAGCGTTACCGTGCCTATGGGCAGCAGCGCCTCCGAAAAGCACCGCGCCGCAAAAAGCCCGGGGTAGTCGTCCGTTTCCACCTTAAGGCTTGAAACGCGCGCGTCGAACGAGGCGTAGCCCAGCTCCTCAAGCTCGCTCTCAAGCTGATGCGTCAGCATCTGCGCCGCGCGCAGCTCCACCGTGTGCGGGGCCTTAAAGCCCGTAAATTCGTGCTCGGCGCGCGGACGAAGCTGCCTCAGCGCAAGCGCCATCGCGCCGCATTCCTCGTTATAATGCTTAAGCTCGGTATCGTCCGCCGCGGGAGCTACCTTGTGCGCCTCAAGCGCGGCTTTGGCGGTCTCGCCGCCAAGCGAGCCCAGCGCAAGTATCTGGCTCGGCCGCACGAAGCGCTGCGATTCGCACGCAAGCGCCCGGGCAAGGGGCTCCGCAAAAGAGTCGTCCTTCAGCGCGCCCGCAAGCCTTGCGGCGTTGCGCCTCAGCTTGGGGCTTTCGGCGGCAAGGCTCGACCTCAGGCTCTGCTTAAAGCCCTCGTCCCCGCGCAGGCGTATCATGTTGGTCTTGTTTGCGGCAAGCCGCACCAAAAGCGCGGACGCCGCACCCTCCTCGCAAAACAGCGCCACGGCCTCGCGCAGCAGCGCGTCGGGGTCCGCGTTCATATTCGCCAGCTTCTCCGGCCCGTTCGGCAGGGAAAGCGCGGCGCGTATCTCGTCTTTCGTAAGCTTCTTCATACTCGTTCTTCCGCGCCCCGTTTATCGCACGCCCGCGGCCTTAAATATCTCGGCAAGCACGTTCTCGGTGCCGTTCGCGCTCTTGTCCGCCAGCATTGCGCGGCGCATCTCGCTCCTGCGCTCGAGCAGCTCGTTCGTCATGGAAACCAGCTTCTCGGGGCACATGTCCTTCTGGTCGAGCTTCAGCGCGTAACCCTTTTTGACGATATAGTCGGCGTTCAATATCTGGTCGCCGCGGCTTGCCTCAAGCGGCAGCGGTATCAGCAGCGCGGGCAGGCCAAGCGCCATGAACTCGAAAACGGCGTTCGCCCCCGCGCGTGAGATAACCACGCTTGCCGCCGCCAGCATATCGGGCAGCTCGTCGCGTACATACTCAAACTGACGGTAGCCGGGCATATTTATCGTTTCGTCGACCTTGCCCTTGCCGCATTGGTGGCACACGTCAAATGTTTTAAGCAGCCCCGGCAGCGCCTCGCGCACGCCCTCGTTCACCGCGGCGGCGCCAAGGCTGCCGCCCATCACCATGAGTACGGGCTTTTCGCCCGTAAAGCCCATTGCGTTAAGCCCGCGCCCGCGCTCGCCGGTAAACAGCATGGGGCGTATGGGCGTGCCGGTCACGACCATCTTCTTTGCAATGCGCCCGTCCGAGGCGGCGACGGTATCGTCAAACGTCACGCATACGGTGTCGGCGTAGCGCCCCGCTATCTTGTTGGCAAGGCCGGGGGTGTAGTCCGACTCGTGGCAGACGACGGGGCAAACGCCCTTTGCCGCCATTACCACGGGCACGCTCACGAACCCGCCCTTGGAGAACACCACGTCGGGCTTCAGCTCCCGCACGAGCTTTTTGGCCTGCGAAACGCCCTTTAATACCTTGAAGGGGCTTGCAAGGTTCTTGACCGACAGATACCTGCGCAGCTTGCCGGACTCGATCTCGTGATAGGTCACGCCCGGCACGGCGGTAACAAGGCCGCGCTCTATGCCGTCCTTCAGGCCGGCGTAGTGTATTTCAAACCCCGCCTCCATAAGAGCGGGCATCAGCGCAATGTTGGGCGTGACGTGCCCCGCAGAGCCGCCGCCGGTCATCAATATCTTTTTCATCGCAGGAAGGACCCCCTTGTCATTCTTTCACAGATAATCTATTCAAGCGGTAAGGGCGGCTGTTACCACCCAAAAACCCATTATATTTTACACCATTTCGCGCCGCAGGTAAAGCCCCAACCGCCCCGTTTTATGCGTGCGCGCCTTGATAGCGGCAGAGAATATATTTATTCGGCCTCCGCTCTTTACAAAGCGCTTCCGGCGTGATAAACTTTTATCCGACGGAAACCTATGATAAGAGAGGTCTATGCAGCATGAAAAAGAAGGATCGCAGATTTGTGGCGCTTTACGCCGCGCCGGGTTATTTCCGCCCTCAGCCCCAAAAGCCCGATGAAGAGCGGGAGGAAACGCCCCCCGATTATCCCGAAAGCCACGCCGAGAAGGACGACCGCGGCATGGTGGACGTTTACGCCTGTCCCATGCCGGAGGAACCCGAACAGCCCGAAGAGCCCGAAGAGCCCGAACAGCCCGAACAGCCCGAACAGCCGGAAGAGCCCGAACAGCCGGAAGAGCCCGAACAGCCGGAAGAACCCGAAACGCCGTCCTATCCCCAAAGCTTTGTTCCCGAGCCCGACCCGAACGCCTTTATGTGCGTGTACGCCGGGCCGGATTGGTTTGCGGGCAGGTGGCAGATGGCGGGCGCGTTCGTTGGAAACGTTGACGAAAAGCCCGAAACGGCAGAGGAGCCCGCGCCCGAAACGCCTGAAGAGGACGACGACGAGAAGATGCGGATCCTCATGGAGGAGATGGAGAAGAACCCGCCTCAGCTCTGCGGGCTCGTTATGAACGATCCGAGCAGGACGCCCGTGAACATGATGGGTATGGGTATGGGCATAAAGCAGACGCCTAATTACTGCCCGGAGTGCGGAGTGCCCTGCGTGCGCGGCGACAAGTTCTGCCGCAGCTGCGGAACAAAGCTCGTCTGATGGAATACAAGCTTCGCTCCTGCGTGTGGGAGATAACCCTCGCCTGCTGTTTCAACTGCAAATACTGCGGCTCGCGCGCGGGCCGCGCAAGGCCCAACGAGCTTACCGCAAGCGAATGCTTCTCCGTTGCCGACCAGCTTGCGGAGCTCGGCTGCCGGCGCGTATCAATGATAGGCGGCGAGGTTTTTATGCGCCCGGATTGGGACGCTGTCGTCAAAAGGCTGACCGACAACGGCGTGCGCACGGCGATCATCACGAACGGGTTCCTGTTCAAGCCTGAGCATATCGCGCGCATAAAGGCCGCGGGGGTCGAGTCCGTGGCCGTGTCGATAGACGGCCCCAAAGAGGTGCACGACAGGTACAGGAGCAGCGGCAGCTTTGACCGCGCCGTGCTCGCGCTGGGCACACTTATCCAAAACGGCGTGCCCGCGTCCGTCATAACCACCCTCAACGCCGAAAACGCGCCCCGGCTCGAGGAGCTGTTTAATGAAATAGGCGGGCTTCCCCTCGCCGCGTGGCAGCTCCAGGCGTGTTCGCCCATGGGCAACGCGCAAAGCGGCGTGGACCACCGCTTCGATGTGGGCTCCGTGCTCGGCTTCGTGCGCAGGCATATCGACGGGGTCGGCTATCCCCTCGGCATTGCCGACAACATAGGCTATTTCACATTCGATGAGGACAGGCTTCGCGGAGTACGCTCCGGCGGCGCTCCGTTCATGGGGTGCAGCGCGGGGCTCAATGCCATCGGCATAGACAGCGTGGGCAACGTGCGCGGGTGCGAATCCATGTACGACGAACGCTTTATCGAAGGGAACCTGCGCGAACGCACGCTCAGGGATATCTGGGAGGATCCGCGGGCGTTTTCCTACAACAGGGAGTTCAAGCCCTCGCTTTTGACGGGCGAGTGCGCGGTGTGCCCCGAGGGGCGGCGCTGCGCGGGCGGCTGCAGGTCATATAATTACTTCGTCCACGGCAGGCTTTACGAGGCCCCGTACTGCGCAAGGTCCCGGGAACACGGCCGCTGACGCGGGTTCGGTCCTCCCGGTACTTACATATAGAAAACTCCCGGCTTAATCGTGACAAGAAAGCGTCATGGGTTGAATTGTACCCTCCGCTCTGATAGAATACGTGAAAATCCAATCAGGAGGAGCTTTTATGAAGCTTATTAAAACTGCGCTCATCGCGGCGCTTTGCATAATCATGGCGGCAGGAGCCGGGTGCTCGGGCGCGTTCAGCGGAAACGTTGACGTCACGGCGCTGCCCTCGGGACAGGGAGCGTCCACAGCCGATGCCACCCCCGTCTCGGACGCGTCCATCACGGCGGAGGCCGCAACCGGCGCATTCAGCATGACTACCGAAGACGGCGCGTTCACGCAGGACGGCGGCGTTTACACGGTGACCGCCGCGGGCACATACGCGCTGCGCGGCGCGCTGGAGGGGCAGATAGTTGTACAGGCCCCGTCGGACGGCGAGGTCGTGCTCGAGCTTTCCGGCACGGCGATCTCCTGCCCGACCGATTCGCCCATCAAGGTGCTTTCGGCTGACAAGGTGGAGATCTCCGCCAAAAAGGGCACCCAGAACGTCATAAACGACACCCGCGCCGAAAAGACCGTGGACGACGCCCTGCAGGGCGAGGGCGCGGTCAGCTCCAAGGCCGACCTAAAGCTCAAGGGCAGCGGCGTACTCGTTATAAACGCGGGCTACAATAACGGCATAAGCTGCAGCAAGGACGTGACCGTGCAGAAGCTTTCGCTCAAAGTGACCGCGGTAAACAACGCGATAAAGGGCAAGGATTCGGTCACGGTCAAGAGCGGCGCCGTGGTTGCGATATCGACCAAGGGCGACGGCATAAAGACCGAGAGCACCGACCTTTCAAAGAGCGGCAAGGTGCGCGGCGACGTCAGCATCGAGGGCGGTTCCGTTGCGGTCTACTCCGCGGGCGACGGCATACAGGCCGCGCACGACTTCAACATGCTCACGGGCGCGGAGGCGACGGAGCCCTCCGTCGCGGTGTACACCGGGTCGTATTCGGCATACACCGCAAACGACGCTTCCGCCTCCTCGTATAAGGGCGTAAAGGCGGCAAATTCCATCAATATCTCGTCGGGGCTCATCAGCATCTCAAGCTATGACGACGGCCTTCACGCCGACAGCGGCGACGCGTTCGAGGCGGGCGGCACAGGCACGGGCAATATAACCGTTTCCGGCGGCACGGTGCAGATGGCGGTCTATTCCCCCGAGGGCAAGACGGGCGGCGGCAGAATGGGCCCCGGCGGTCACGGCGGCTGGGGAGGCCAGCAGACGGTCTCCGGTGCGGACGCAGTACACGCGGACGGCGTTATAGAGATCACGGGCGGCGTTATAAATATTGACAGCGCGTACGAGGGGCTTGAAGGCAACGAAATAAACATCTCCGGCGGGTACACCACGGTAAGCGCGGTGGACGACGCGGTAAACGCCACAAAGGGCGTAAGCGCAGCCGCTATAAACATAACGGGCGGCGTGCTTGACGCGGCGGTCTCGCCGGGCGGCGACACCGACGGCATTGATTCCAACGGTACCTTCACCCAGACGGGCGGCCTCGTCATCACCCGCGGCCCCAATATGGAGATGGCCGCCGCGATAGACGCGGAGGAGGGCGTTACCGTCACGGGCGGCACCATTATCGTGCTGGGCTACGGCAGGATAATGGCGGGCTCCGCTATGAAGCAGATCGACCTTTCGCTCCACTCTCAGGGCGCGCACACGGTCAACGTGGGCGGAACGGAGTACACGTTCACCAATAACTACGCTTACGGGCAGACCCTTGTGGCCTCCGACACGAGCGTAACGGGCAGCTGAGCGCGAGCCCCACGGTAAGATCCGCCGCAGGCCGATACGGTCTGCGGCCTTTTTTTGAGCCCGCCCGATTTATGCCTTGAGCCGGGACGGATTTTCTGTTATAATCCTTTGTGGAGTATTTGAAAAACAATGGAACTGAACGTTAAAAAACGGGCGTTTGATACCGCCCTTGTCGGCACGGTCGCCGCGCTTGCGTGGCCCACCATGCTCGAACAGCTCATGCAGACGGCGGTGCAGTACATAGACACCGCCATGGTCGGCTCGCTCGGCACGGAGGCGACGGCTGCGGTCGGCTCCACCACCACGGTGGGCTGGCTCATAGGCTCTACCATATCCGCGTTCGGCGTGGGCTTTTTGGCGTACATCTCGCAAATGCGCGGCGCCAACGAGCATGAGAAGGCAAAAAAAGCCTCGGCCCAAAGCGTGCTTGCGGTGCTCGTCACGGGGCTTTTGTTCATGGCGGTCACGCTGTCGCTCTCGCGCGCGGTGCCAAAGTGGATGCAGGTCGCCGAAAGCATACGGCCCCTTGCCTCGCAGTACTTCTTTATACTGTACCTGCCCATGCTCCCGCGCACGGCTACCATAATATTCGGTACGGTGCTTCGCGCCGCGGGCGATACCAAAACGCCCATGCTCGCGGGCGTCGTCGTAAATATCGTTAACGTCCTGCTGAACTTCCTGCTCATTTACGAAACGCGCGCCGTACAGGTCCTCGGCCTTGAATTCACCGTGTGGGGCGCGGGGCTCGGCGTGGTCGGCGCCGCCGCCGCAAGCGCGGTCAGCGTGCTGATCGGCGGCGTCATCATAACGCTCGCGCTGTTCCGCCACGAAAGCATTTCGCCAAAGGGCTATTCCATCGCGCCCGACCGCGAGATACTCTCCCCCTGTATGCGTGTGGCGTTCCCGAATATGCTGCAAAGGTTCGGCACGTCTTTGGGCTACGTCGCGTTTGCCGCAATGATCAATTCGCTGGGCGAGGTCCCCACCGCGGCGCATACCGTTGCCAACACGGTCGAGTCCGCCTTTTACATTCCCGGCTACGGCATGATGGCCGCCGCCGCCACGCTCACCGGCAACGCGATAGGCGCGGGCGACAGGAAGCGCCTGCGCGAGCTTGCCCGTGTCAACATAGGCATAGAGGTGCTGCTGATGACGCTGACGGGCGGCCTGCTGTTCGCGTTTGCGCCAGCCATGGCGGGGGTGTTCTCAAAGGATGCGGAGGTCATTTCGCTTGCGGTAACGGTGCTCCGCATGGTGGCGGTCTCAGAGCCCGTCTACGGAGTCAGCCTTATCATAGAGGGCATGATGCAGGGCGCGGGCAGGACGACGGCCCCGTTCATATTCAATATGCTCGGCATGTGGGGCGTCAGGATACTCGGCACGTTCATCTGCATCCGTCTGTTCTCCATGGGCCTCGTTTCGGCCTGGGCCTGCATGATAGGGCATAATCTGCTGCTCTTCATACTGTTCCTCGCGTATTATCTCAAAGGGACGTGGAACCCGCTGAACGACAAAAAAAGGCCGCGGAAGGCCCTGCGTTAAGCTGTAAAAAACCCGATGCGGGGGCTGCCCGGCGTCGGGTTTTCTCATCTCGGGCAAAGCCCGTCAAATGCGCTTTTTAGAGGATTCTATTTTCGATATGTGCTCGCGCCGTACCCACTCCTCGGTATAGCCGCAGTCGCAGCAGATATACCTGTCCACGGGCACGGCCTGCCAAACGAAGCTGCCTATGGGTATGTTGTTGCCGGAGCCGTACGCGCCCGCGCCGCCCTCCGATATCCTCACGTTGCTGCCTCCGCACTTGGGGCAGGTCCTGCTGTTTTTCATACCTTGCCTCCCGTTATTTTTTCAGGTCAAGCAGCCACGGAGCAATATGGCAGTAGCCCGTGGGGTTTTTGACCAGGTATTTCTGATGGTACTCCTCCGCGCCGCAAAAGCTCTCAAGCGGCAAAAGCTCCACCGCCATGGGCTTGTCGTACTTGGCCTGCTCCTTTTCGAACGCGGCCTTGACGTCCTCAAGCAGGGTCGGGTCGTCGTAATAAACTCCCGTCCGGTACTGCACGCCCTCGTCGCCGCCCTGCTTGTTTACCGACAGGGGGTCTATCACCATAAAATAGTATTCCAACAGCTTTGCGGTGGGCAGCACGCTTTCGTCATAATCCACGCGCACGGTCTCCGCGTGGCCGGAGCTTTTGCAGACCTCCTCATAGGTCACGTCCCCGGCGGGGCCGTTCGCATAGCCCACCTCGGTGTGGGTCACGCCGTCGAACTGGTCGAAAAAGCGCTGCGTGCCCCAAAAGCAGCCGCCCGCAAGATAAAGGGTCTTCATAGGCATACTCCTTTCATAACCGTTTTGATATAGTATATTTGAGCGCGCCTGTTCTGTCAACTCTTTTTGTTGGCATCGGGGCGAAAATGCGTTATAATGTGATAAAACGATCGCCGGAGGTCATTATGAACGAGATCAAATGTCCCAACTGCGGGCAGGTTTTTCAGGTGGACGAGTCGGGCTATGCGGCAATAGTGAAGCAGGTGCGCGATAAGGAGTTCGCAAACGACGTAAAGCGCCGCGAGCAGGAGCTTTTGGAGCGGGCCGCGGGCGAGCGTGAGCTGGAGCGGCTTGAAAACGAGAAGCGCCATGGCGAGGCGCTTATAAAAAAGGACGCCCAGATCGCCGAAAAGGAGCGCCTTATCGACCGCCTGCGGGCCGAGATACAGGCGGGGGAAACGGCCAGGAAGCTTGCCGTGGAGGAGGCGCTGCGCCGCAAGGAGCGCGAGCAGGAGGCGGCGCTTCAGGCCAAGAAGGACGAGCTTGCCGTGAAGGAGCGCGAGATAGAAAAGCTCCGCGCCCGCGTGGAGTCCGGCGAAACGGACAAGAGCCTTGCCGTGATGGAGGCGGAGAGAAAGAAGGACGAGGAGCTGTTTGTAAAGGCCTCCGAGCTGACCGAGCTTAAAAGCAAGCTCGAGGCAGGCGCAGCTGAAGCCCGTCTGCGCGAGCAGTCGCTGAAGGAGAGCTTCGACCGCGAGCTGCGCATGAAGGACGCCGAGATAGAGTATTATAAGGACTTCAAGGCCCGCCAGTCCACCAAGATGGTGGGCGAGAGCCTTGAACAGCACTGCATGAACCGCTTCAACTCCATACGCATGACGGCGTTCCCCAACGCTTATTTCGAAAAGGACAACGATGCGCGCACGGGCTCCAAGGGCGACTTCATATTCCGCGAGGAGGACGGCGAGGGCGGCGAGCTCATTTCCATCATGTTCGAGATGAAGAACGAGATGGACGCCACGGCGGTAAAGCACCGCAACGAGGACTTCTTCCGCGAGCTCGACCGCGACCGCCGCGAGAAAAAATGCGAATACGCGGTGCTGGTCTCGCTGCTTGAGGCCGATAACGACCTTTATAACGAGGGCATCGTGGACGTGTCCTATCGGTATGAAAAGATGTACGTCGTGCGTCCGCAGTTCTTCCTGCCCATAATATCGCTTTTGCGCAGCGGCGCGCTCAACTCGCTCAAATACAGACGGGAGCTTGCAGCCGTGCGCGACAGACAGCTTGACGTGGGCCGCTTCGAGCAGAATATGAACGCCTTTAAGGAGGCGTTCGGCAAGAACTACCGCGTGGCGAACGAGCGCTTCGACACCGCCATGGACGAGATACAAAAGGCGATCGACCACCTTGAAAAGCTAAAGGAGGCGCTGCGCCTTACCATGCACAACCTGCGCCTTGCAAACGACAAGGCCGACGACCTGACCATAAAAAAGCTCACGAAAAACGCGCCCACCGTCGCGGCGCTGTTTGAGGAGGCAAAAAACAGCAATGAAAACTGACGATTCACGGCTTCTCTGGAGCGTCGCCGGGCGCGAAACGCTCCTTAAAACGCGCGTATTCGACGTGGAGGTGCAGCGCGAAAGGAACGCCTTCGGCCTGGAGGGGGATTATTTTGCCCTGCGCGGGCCGGACTGCGTGGTGACCGTCGCCGAGACCGGGGGCAATTTCGTGCTGGTGCGCCAATGGAGGCACGGCGCGGAGCGGCTCGTTACCGAGTTTCCGGGCGGGGTGGTGGACGCGGGCGAGGACCCGTGCGTCGCCGCCCGGCGCGAGCTTTACGAGGAAACGGGCTATAAGGCGGGCAGACTGGTGCATCTGGGCTCCTGCAGCCCCAACCCCGCCATTTTCAAAAGCACCTACCACGTTTACCTTGCGGAGGAGCTTGAGAGGACGGGCACACAGCATCTTGACCGCGATGAGGTGATAGACGTGTTCACACGGCCCATAGGAGAGGTGATAGAGGGCTTCGGCAGCGAGGAGTATTCGCAGGCCTTCATGGGCACCGCGCTCGCCTTTTATCTCAGGTACAGGGCAAAGCAGGGCGCAGCCGTTCTCTGAGCCCGGCAAAACCGCTTTTCATACCCGATATCAAAGCAAAAGCAAAAACTCTTTGCGTGCGGCTTGCGCCGCAGCA